>Ga0209611_10008570_pt1 | contig 15899 bp, 13 predicted proteins | sample S1TSphgellanicum_3_FD_187693 | JGI IMG/M metagenome (GOLD analysis project Ga0209611, IMG submission 187693) | Host-associated microbial communities from peat moss isolated from Minnesota, USA - S1T2_Fc - Sphagnum magellanicum MG (SPAdes) (version 2) | ecosystem: Host-associated > Plants > Peat...
TGTTGGCCTTGCCTACCAAGGCAAGGATATTGTGTTTAGATTCATTATAGAGTATAGTAGCTTAAGAGATTTTGATCCCTAGGTAATAAATAGGTCTATTTTTATATGAGGATTTTTGAAAGATGATATTTTGGCTTGTGTTGAAACTTGAGATTAGTTATAGAGTTATAATATCTTGAAGGGTTTTTGTTTTTTTGAAGATTATATTTTTTCATGCTGAAATATTTGTGTTTCCATAATTCTTTTTTTGCCTTAAGATATTATTTGATGTAAATGGCAAGGCCACACAGCGTGACACACCCCTTGTTTAGGGTAGTGCCCATGGGTGGGGCATATTTTGGAAATCCAAGTTTAGGTTTACCTACACCCCACCTGTTGGGCCCTTTAGTTCCAAAATGCCTTCACCCATAGAGATGTCTGCCTAATAATTAATTCATTTTGAAGATTTAGTACTAATATTTTCCAAAAGATTTTAATTCCAAAAAGAAATTCCAAAAGATTATTAAAAATTTCACCCAAAAAATAGTTTTTTTGACAAAAGTCATTTTTAAAAAAAATTCAGCATTCCTAAAACAATATAAATTGTGCAGAAGCCACCAAGGTACTACCGTATAGAGAGACACTTGAGATACTTTTGTCTTTTGTATATGTGTTAGAGCATCTCCAACTGTGCTCAGTATGTGGCTCTGGATAATAAAATTAAATGTCTAAGTTTAGCTGTTTTTTTTTTTTGGCAATCCCACCAATAAAACTGTAACTGGAACTGCATACATATGGGGACTACTAATTAGAAAACCACCTGGACCAATCATTATGATCGACCAATCTGCAGTTACGTCCAATTTTTTTTGGAGATGCACAACTGTTGCGCCTTTACCAGCACGGCAAGCGTTCTCTTCGTTTAAACACCCAAAAAGCAGGCAGACTAGATTATGATAGGTGTGCACACCCTAGGCTTGGCGTAATGAGGTCACCCAAGGCATGCTAACCCGACAGAATCTGCCGTCTACATCCCACTCTCTAGTACATGATTCCCCTCATGAGTCACATTGGGTTAACAGACATAGGTGGGCATTTCCGGAATAAAGGGCCTAGGTCAGGCAGAGCGGAGCCTTGTCCTGAATTTCAGAATTTCCCCTCACACCGAGAGATGTCTACAGCCACTCTCTAGTACATGATTCTCCTCATGAGTCACGTTGGGTTCAGAATTTCCCCTCACACCGAGGTGTTACTCTAAGAGCAATCTCCACCAGTGCTGAGTATGCGACTCCAGAGAGTATTATTCACTGAGAAAAAGTCAAAATATTCCAGTTTAGCTCAGGAAATTGATTTTTCAGCATCAAATTCGTGCAGCTTGCCGTGGCTGGTAAAAGGCACAACACAGTTGTGCACCTCCAAAAAAGAGTGTAATAAATTGGACCTGACTGCGGCTCAGTATTTCTGATTGGTCAATCATAACGATTGGTCCAGGTGGTTTGCGATTAGTAGTTCCCAGGTATTTGCAGTTCCAGTTTTATTGGTTGGGTTGCCAGAAAATAAACAGCTAAACTTAGATATTTAATTTTATTATCCAGAGTCGCATACTCAGCACCGGTGGTGATGATGCATGTGTGGATCTAGAGAAGGGCACACCTCCAAAGTTTAGAGTTACCTTACTAAGCCACTTTACACCTACTAGACGCCTAGTAATAGGTGTGCGGTGGCTCCCCACCTAGACCAGACATCATTCATCCATACAAGGTGCCCTTCCCCAAGACCATAGTTCAGGGGCAGCTTCAACTTATTGGTCTGTCAAGTAGAGAATTAAATTTGAAGATTACATATATGTCAGAAAATAGAAAAATCCTGAATATTTATAAATGATTCTCAATTTTGCTTCACGAAATTTGGTTCTTTAAAAAAATAATTTGTGGAAAATTTCAACATTTCTACAAATACTAGAATTAGTGCCAAAGTTGCTAAGGTACCCTAGGCAGGGTTTTTTTTGTTCACCCAATTTTATGATATTGAAAAATTGGAGAAAATATTCCCAAAAGACAGCAAAATTAGTTGAATTTACACTTAGAAAAACAAAAAATCCCAAAGAATTCCCAAATTTTTGTTCAGAAAAAGGACAAAAATTTGCATCCCACCCAAAAAAAAAACACTCTACAGAACAACGAAAAAATATCTGCTGGGACATTTCATAAATATTAAAAAAACAATTCACCATGAAGTGGATGTTTTTTCTTGGGAAGTGTGACCCCCAAACCCTAAAAAGCTCATCTTTGAATACTCATCAAAGGAATTACGCTTTTTCTTTTATGGACTTCGAATCATCAGACTCAGCTCAGCGTAATGAGGCAAAAAAAATCCCTTGCACGTACATTGCACTTAGCCCTCATTGCGGTGCGAGGGTTCTCAGTATATATCCTCTTCTCTCTCGTCTTTCTCTGTCGTCGCGTTTGTACAGTACTGAGCGCTTCACACGCCCAATACGCGCATTCCACCGCACAGGAGCCCGGCCTTCAGGCAAAGGCGAACAAACGACACGAGCAAAGGACAGGAGCAGGGAAGGGACGGGAGCCAAGCCAAGGGGGGTGGGTTTGGGGAGAGAGAGAAAGAGGGGACCACCGCCAGCAGGCACCGCAACGGAGAGCAGCAGCGTTCCAAATTGACAAGCAGGTGAATGATACGTAGCTCAAACGAACTAGGGACAGATAGACCGGTGAAAAAGAGTTGCGAGTTTGTTTTGTTTGTATAAGTTTGACAAGCGGCGGGAAGAGAGCACGTGTAAAGAAGCGGTGGTAGGAATGAGTCGGCTGCTGTATTAAGTTTTGCCTTCACGATTTGCTTATCGCTTAACAAAGTAGTGTTATTTTCCATTTAGAGAAGTTCGAAGGACAAAGCGGCGCAGAACAGAAGTAATAGTCATTTCCGAGGCTTGGCGTTTGTTGACCGTTGTGTGTGTGTGTGTGTGTGTGTGAGAGAGAGAGAGAGAGAGAGAGCGTTCGTGTTCAAGAGTCTGTTCCAAATAGCTCTGTTTTGCTCTCGTTTTTTTTGTGCCTCGGTAAGGATAGTTAGCGATTTCGAACATTTTCCGACCGACGAACGAGGAAGGGGAGCCCAGTTCCATTTTTGCTTATTTTGTTCGCCGTTTACGAGATCTTATGCAAGATCGATGTGTCCTGATCTCCAGTGAGATCTGACTTTTTCTTGTTGCCGAAGAAAAGCGGTTGATATCTAGCAAACCCTGAAACAAATCTGACGAGGGGTAGCAAGTGCATTCTCATGTTTTGCCGGTGTTGAGCATTAGCTACAGGTACGTTTGAAATGGGTAATGTTCACGGCCAAGAGCGTATTCGGAGAAAATCATGTTTCTGGACAATGTTCCGGATGGCCTGTTGATGTCCTGGAAGCCAGACACGATGAGCATCGTCGTGTCCAGTAATGTGAACAACGTAGAAACCTTTGTCGAACCTATAGGCGCCATTCTTAGGTTTATTTGTGGGTGACAGGAGGGAGCTCGGTTGGACTCGGAGGGTCGGTTTCCGCTTCCTTTGCGCTAAGGCGGAGCAAGAAGCCATGGGCATTCAGGTACAATCTCACAGCCATGTCTGTTGCTGAACTGTGCTGTTGACAGTGGAGAAGTTTTTTGACGGACTTCATCATTTCGTGAACATAATGTAGTTGGGAAGGTCCATGGTCTTAGGTCTTTTCTACTACTTATCAAGTTTCTTTGTTTTTAGGAGATTGTGTCTTGATTTCTTTGGAACTTTGATCCTCTGAAGATGAATTTATTCATTTGGTTCTGAGGAAGGAAGCAGCAGCAGCAGCTCAGAAATGATCTGGATAGACAATGCAATGATACAGAGAACTGAGTGTGGAATCTTGTACATTTATATTGAACCTTAACCGAGATTCTTATGGTAGCAGCATATACCCAAAAACATCTTGTGAGTTGAATTGTAGGTCTAAAGGCTTGTCTTGTAATTTCTTGGATCTAGCTGTGAGACAAAGTCCTCAAGGTTTGTCCTGTGACATTTTTGAGAAATGCTGTCAACCAGAGTATGCAGGTATTGAAATGATTAGAATGCCTCATGTTCATTCCAATATCTCAATGACCAGAAGCTGGGGATTATTGATAGTCAGTTTTACACATTCTTGAGGCTTTTTCGTTGTAAGAAGTTTTTTGTCTTTCAGATGGTCAGTCTTATTGCTTTCTGAAGGTAAAAGGCTACCCTTTGAAAATTCTTCTAAAGAGAACTAGAGGGCTGCTTATTAAAGAAAAATTCCTTTTTGGAGTTTCCGCTTTTGGCGTTTTCAAAATGATTTTGCTTTGGGTCTTGTGAGTGGGGAGCTTATTGTAAGCCCACTTGTTCATAGCCTTTCCCTGTTGTCCTTTCCTTTAGTTTTTCTTTTCCCTCTCTGTAAGTCTGTTTTTTTGTCTTGTCCTTCTTGTTGTGGTCTGTGTCTGGCCAGTAGTGTGGCTGAGTCTTCCTGTTGCTTTTGGAATTGCAGCAGAAACTCAGTTCACAGGTTGGTGCTTGTCACCAGCCTTTACTCACTGTAGGGAGCTAATGAAGCCAGTGGGGAAGTTGTGGTAGTTAAGTCACTATCCTACATACTACTGCTGATGGTCCCTGAACAGGTGTGAGACTGGCACTTTCGTTCATACCGGTGTGTGTTTTTGTTTTTTGTTTGTTCTGTCTTTCCTTGTTTGGTTTTTTCTATGGCTTCCTGAGGAAGTGTTAACCTTGCTGTTTTTTCATCATCGTGAGAATGAAGATTTCTCTATTCTTATGAAAGATATTACATTGAAGATTGGGTTATTGATTGGTTCAACACATGCAATACTGTGATTAGGTTGAGCGGCCTGCAATGGAATCATGGTTCATGGACAGTTCCAATGAAGATCAACGTCTGCCACATCATCTGGATCCACCAAAATATGTTACCCATGAGGAACTTGCAAGTATATGCCTTTCTGTGCTTCTCTCCTATTGTATTCTCTTTCTCCCTCAAGGTTTTTCTCCTGCAGAATTAACTGCAACTTTGTGTCCTTTTGTGTGAAACTATCACAGTAATTCACCCCCTTCTTTGTTCATACTGTCATCTTGAAACCTAGTTTATTGATGTCAGACAATGGTTGAGGTTTACAAAGGGTTTTTGCTGGGGTGGCAGAGCTTGGTGTGCTGCATTGGGTGCTAGATGCTGATGCTTATGAAACAGACCCAGAGTTGAAAAAAATTCGTAAGGAGCGAGGATATGACTATGAGGTTTGTGCTTCTCTTTCTGTTTGAACTTTTGCTGCATGCGATTAGAGTCTTCAGATGTTTAATGTGAGTGAGCAAGGATTGTCCTCTTCCATTTTTTGATAGCTTCTGTACTGACCTGTTCTAAATAGATCAACACAAAGTGCATTAGATATATAACCTTTGAAAGCAGGAGTTTGGAAGGAGGGGGCAGGAAAATTCACAATTGAATGTTGGGCTTGCCAGGATATTATAGTGGTTTCCCCAGAAAAGCTTGAGAATTATGAGGCCAAAATCAAAAGTTTCTTTGAAGAGCACATCCACACTGATGAAGAGGTTCGGTATTGTTTGGATGGCAGTGGTCAGTTCACTTTCCCTTCATGTCTGGTGCTTTTAACAAGCAGATTAGTGTTACTCTCTAAATTGTATCTGGCATTCCTTCCATGTCCTTTTGGAACCCATCTAAGAGCGTCTATGCCCAACATCTTAAGACTGTTAGCTTCACTTGTTCCAAGTCATCTGTTGACAGGTGCAGTAATTCCTATCGTGATAGTTGGCTTTTTTTCACAGGAAGTGAAGTCTTTTGACTGAATGGCAGGTTATTTTGATGTCCGAGACTCAGAGGATAACTGGATCCGTGTTTGGGTTAAAAAGGGTGATCTGATTATCTTGCCTGCTGGATGCTATCACCGATTCACTCTTGACCAATCCAACTATATCAAGGTGACTCCTTGTATTTTATATCAGTTACTTGATTTTCCACCTACAAGTCATTAACTCTTGGCATTATTTGGTGTAATGTTCTTTCCTTTACTGTTGGGGATGGAAGTGCCCAAGCAAAAAGTTACTTGTCAATTCTAGCATGTTACCTTAAGTCCTCTCCTTTTTGAGGATCTTTCTTGTTCCCAAATGAATCTTGTATTCACTGCACAGGTCTTGAAAAACTATGTTATAGAAGTGATGTGTGATCATCAGATTAGTGACCTGTCTCATTTTTGTGTGTTGATGTAACTATACTTAGAGTTGGCTACTTTTGCGATGTGACTTTGGCATTGTTATTCCTGGAGAATGGTCCTGTGCTGGAAATCTTCCTCAGGCATCAAATCTTGATTTCTGAACTCATCCCTCTTCTCCTAGCTTTCATGAATATCACAATTGGGCTCCATGAATGTGTATGGATGTTAGTTTCTCTGGTTCAAGCTAATTTTGTCTTGTTATCACAGGCAATGCGGCTGTTTGTGGGATCCCCAATTTGGACACCTTACAATCGACCTCAAGATGACCATCCCATCAGGTGACCTCTTTGTAAAATGTCTCTGATATGCCTCAACTGTAAGCCTGATTTGGACTTTGTGGTTGTAACAATTTGTCATGTATGATTGCTGTGGGAGAATCAATCACTCTATGTATTTGAGTATCTGAAGGTTTGACTTTCCAGTATCTGCAGTTTTAGTATTTGGAGGTATTGCCATCCTATTCCCTGCATTACTTGGTATCGGCAGTTACACTTGCTCTAGCTGTTGGATTCCATGTGTTAGAAAAGTGTCAAACGCAGATTGGTAAATTTTTGACTAAAAATCCATGGAACTTATCTGAAATTACTGCGTGAGCTAATTGCACATGGCTGTTTGCTGTTTCTTTCTGGAACAAGTCCTGAGTAGCTGCGAAAAGTCCTCTCTGTGGATGCAGGAAAACTTATATTGATCACTTTCTCAGCAAGGAGGATGTTTCAGCAAACTAGTTTGCACTCTGGTATATTTTCAGTACTTTGTATTGGGAAGTTTCGCTTTACAAGCACCTAGTAGGAACTGTTGTATCAGTTACTGTTGCATACATGAGAGTTGATAAAGTGTTGTTCACCGAGGCAAAGTGGGGACAAATCCCCTAGTTCAAGTTGGAAATGAGAATTATGTTACAGTAAACTCTCTCTAAACTAATACTGTGTAAACTAATATTCTCTCTAAACTAATATGCGGGCACAGGCCCGTGGCGGGCCTCATACTTAATCTAATAATTCTCCATAAACTGATATTCAATATTTTTTTCCGGTCCCATAGCATTTTATAAACTAATACATCATACAGCCCCTTTTATAGAGCGAAGGAGGGTATTCTGAGAGTACCCAGAGTGCAGCTTTCCACAACCTCACTTTCTGCCAAGATTTTTACCACTCATGTCATATGATCTTCTACATGCTTCTTTGATCCTCCAACAAGCTTCACAAGGTTCCGTTACCTTCCCCAATGAACCATGACCTTTTACTAACCTCTATGGCAGGTTCCGGAATGATTTTTGTTACCCCCCCATATAATTTGTGTAAACTAATATCCTCCATAAACTAATATCTTCCAGCCGATCCCAAGGATATTAGTTTAGAGAGAGTTTACTGTAAGAGGATCTTTTGCTAAAGCTGTAAGATATTATACTGCACTTACAATGAAGCATTTTCTAGTAGAATGGCTTACTAGGGATGTGAGATGCACGATGTGTTTAAATCTTCTACTTGCATTTTCATTGTTTGTTACTCTGATTGTGATGGCTTCAGGTGACAGCAACACTCAAATCTTGTCCAGTGGTTCAAATGAACCAGTAATCTCTTTGAGATGATCTTTTGATCGCCACCTCATATACACTACTTATTAGTTATATGGCAACAATTAGAATGTGCACCAGTATATTGAAATATCAAAGAATAGTAGAAGATATACGTTCTGATGCTGTTCGCACTCTTTGAGCAACTGAACTTATATTACCAGTTGCCAAAGATCAAGGTGTTGGAGCAATTCCAAGAGTTAACTTTCAGTTCTCTCTGAGTATTTTCCTTATGAAAGATTGGTGGAGCAGTACATTGGTGTTTACAATATTAGTGATTTACTAATGTGTGAACAGGATCCTGACAATAGAGTCCAATTGTGAAAAATCTTTTCTAAATTTTAAATGAATGCCAAGTTATAATATCTTTTTCAAAATGCAATACCCTCCACAACTTGGACTAAAAATTATGAAATTATCTGTAAAATATATCTCACTCATCATGGGCTTTCCAATACTGCCCTAAGCTTACTCTCATTTCCCTAAGAATTGTAGAGTCCAGATTTTTGGAGTTATCTCTGACAAAATAGATTAATGTTTTAATAACTCTGACACTGTTGGTCTAAACATTGGGAAACCACCTTGGTGCACTCTTACTTAGTAATGGCCTTCCAATGGTATCAAGAGCACAGCAGGGGGCAGTTGTGGTTTTGGGACATTTAACACCATGACATATAAAACAAAACAAACTAGCTTTATAGATAGATGTTTACAAAGGACAAGGCTTTTGAATGTCTGTTGAGTGAATATAGAGTTGCATCCAGAACTGAAGGACTCCATGGGCAGTAACAACAATGCTTCCAGTATCACATTCAGAAAGAATATTAGATTGGATCCAGAACTAAAGGACTTCATGGCCTGTATGTGCGTAACACTTTTAAAATTACAGTCAGAACAAATATTATTCCAGCTGCTCTCAACAGTTAAATGATTTGTGACCAGATGTAGAGAAATCTCTTACCTGCTGCTTTCATATGGAGATGGGGATAGACAGCAGCTTCATTCTTGTCAAATTGAGCTGTCAACTCAGGGTGACATCAAATTTGGCAAGCAATATCATGGGTGCACTCACCAGGGATAGACTTCAGTTGCTAGAGCAAGAGAGCAGGACCAGAAGGTCCAGCAGCAGCAGCAACCATCAAAACTGATTTTTTGCTGAATCAAAACAGCAAAAAACACTAAACATGAACACCCATTGACTTGTAGAATGAGAGCACACAGCAAACAAAAAGAAAATCTAGGTGCACATGAAGAAGAGTATATGAACCCACTGCGTTGTCCAATGTTCCACCTGGCCATGTGACTACAAGCAATTCTCACAGAAATGTAAAATCATGACTGACTAGAAATGAAAGTTTCACTCCATGTCACAGATCCACATGTCAAGAATTGGAAATCATATTATCTCAAGGTTCATCGTGGTCATTCTCATTCAAAACTTAGGATCTGCCTGTTTCTTTAAAACAGGTTTGTAAACATCTACTACTGTTCGTTTGAGCAAATACCAATCAACTCAAGTGGCTCAAGTGGCAGCTTAAATCCCCCTAGGTGGAATTCACACCTGCAAGAATAATCAGAAATCACCACGTATTTCAAAGGGTAAGAATGTCCAGTGTCAAGTGTGGTACCTGAATTTGACAAGGACTGTCATTTGTCCCAAAGTATATAAAGGCAGACTTTGAAAACTGCAATAATGGAGGTTGCACTGGACTGCACCTCTTCTCAGTGGGTATCAAAGCTCTACCCCCAGTCTTCAAGCTGGAGGTGAATTTGCTTCCAGAATTGTATACAGCTCTCAGCCCTGAACTACACCGTAACTGTGGCAATTGGCCACCAACGATGCTATGCTCTCAAAGGACATGAGGAATGTCAGTTAAATATCTGACAGCCACAACAAGAGTGAGCCTTACTACAACATCATACCAATACAAAGAGACTGAGAATAGGGTGCCAAACCATCACTTGCATCCCAGTCACGTACATTGCCTCTACTACAGTTCCATATCAATACAAAGAGACTGAGAACAGGCTGCTAAACCATCACTTGCATCTCAGCCAACTACATCTGCTATCGTTTTCTCTAGATGAATATTATCTTTTGGAGTTTAGAGGTTGCAACGGCTCATGTAGAGGACGCCTTAACCCATGTGTGCCCCATGTCCAAGTTCTTCCTCTCAATGGTGGCAATGGAGAAACCTGTGGGTTGCACTCAGTAGCCTCTGCCCCTTCCAACCACTGTTGTGTTTGCAAATTCACATCTTGACCATCTTCTCCGACAGATCCTTGATCATGCTTCCCAGTCAGGGACTGTTTAGTAAAGATGCTAATCCTGCGAGCACTGCCATCAACCTTTTCATCCAGCAGCTGCACATAATCATTGCTCTCTCCCAGCAGTAGAGTCTTGTAATTTACTCCATTAAGCTCTGTTTTCAGTTCCAGCTTCCCATATTGGCCTTCCATGGCACTTGGGAGGAATTCTGACAGAGATGGAGGAATCATCCGGCTAGTTGTGCCAGAGGACAGAGTATTGGAGCACATAAGACCGCTTCCATCTGAAGCTACTGATTTAACTTTGACACCCTTGCACTCCATGTGTTCTAGTAGAGAATACACCTGTCCAAGATTCATGGCTTTGACTATAAGCAAACTGAAAGAGAGTAGAACATCACAACACAGCAGTCTATAGAACTGATGAGCACACCATTTCAGTTTCTAATACACCACCGGCATGCTTGCTTCCTCCCTTCCAACAAATATTTCAAATTACTATTTGATTCCAGATACCACATATCAATCTTCTCTACATTCGTTTGTTGTAACCTAAATAAAACACTCACTTAGCCCTTTGGCCAGACCTTGCATAGAAAAGCAGACACTGGTGTGAGTTGGTCACCACATTCCTGAAAGAAACAATATCTGAGTAAGCATGGATTCAATTACCTGACCCAAGGGTTTATTTTCTTCTGAGTTCGGAGGCTCAAGTTCTGAAGAACATATATCCAAGGTAGGTTGTGAGAGACTCTTCAGTGGCTTGAGCTGGTGATCAATGATAGCTTGATCAGGCAGCTCAGACTTGGTAGTGACAAGAGCTGCTGCAAACTCATTTTGAGCCTGTTGACCAGCCACATACTTATTCAACATTTCCAAATCCTTCCATGCAAGGTCTTGCTGGGTTGACTTATGCCTCTTGGCATGGAATGCATTCGCTGCCAAGGCAAGAAGATATCAATAAAGTGGAAAGCACACCATTGTCATACTGCAAGCCTCTCTTTCACTTTCCAGAGCCGCAGGCCAATCAACAAATCTCCCGATAGGCCTGTGGCATAATAACATGTCCCTAGAATTTTAACATGGGATAGAAAGACTTACCATTGCCATGTTCATAGTCTGAAGGTCTTTTTGCAAGCCAAATTGAGTTGTCCTTTCTGCAGACAGCATTTGCTGACACCTGCCCCTGGCTTTGCAATCTACTCTGCCAAACTCGTAAACCTTGTCTCATATCTGAATCTTCAGCTGTATTATCCATCCCTCTGTACTCAAGCCCCTCATCTTCTGCACATGCCTCATCTGCTTCAGCCACTCTATCCTTCTCCATCTCTTCAACTGGTTTCTGTCCTTTGCTTGCATTGGTATCCTCTGGAGTGAGTGACATCAAGAGCTCCTTCGTGTTGTTCAGAGTAACTTCTGGCATAGTGGATCCCACAGGAACCCCTGTGCTTATCACATTAGTCACCTTTTGCTTGAAATGCTGTATCCAAGGATTATGAAGGACAGCTGGGGGAACAGACAGTGATGGGTCCAGATTCTGAGGATGATAGTAGGCTTTCTCATGACCACCTTGCAGCAATTCGAAGAACTGAAAAGAGTCAAACAAAAAAAATCAGTAAATTTAAAATTGTGATGGGTCTCTAGAGAGAACTCAAATACAAGAAATGATGTCTTATTCAAAAACCATCTTGCAGCCTTAGCAGACACACTTAAAAGGAAAAAGACAGACTACCTCACTAGGATCTGATGTGCAGCACCCATGGAGGCCTCTTGGTCGAGACTCCACACAATCATGTTCATAGTCATCAGCAGGACCTGATTCTCCATTCACATCCATGGCATGAAACCCCTGCTTGTACAAATTTCTCACAAATGTAGCCTCAATTGAATTCAAATATGAGCTGTGCTTGTCATCAGTCCATGTTGTTGCTACAGATTCATGCTCCTTTGCCATCTGAAATATACAAAGCCATTAACACAACCAGATCAAGAACATACATCCTGGGTGTATATTATTACATCAGCTCTCAAAGTGATTTCTGTGCAGCATGAGTCAATTGGTCTGTCCACAAGCATGTCAGGGGATGAAGTGGTCAACTGTCAATAGCTGTGATAGCCTGAAATTTTTCAGGCCTAACTCATGATTTCAGGCTGCCATGATGCAGAACCAAAGTGGGCATCCCTTGAAGGTTGAGCAGTCTTGCTTCATGAGACCTGGTACCAATGAGGTCCTGTTGTTAACCACCATAGAACAATTGTCGTCCAGTTTGCTGACAAATGGTGTTGGGAAGGAAGAACTCTGGGGTTCCATCAGAAAGTTACATTCATCTACATATGTGCAGGAGCCAACAATCTGAAAATCTGGAATTTTTCCTTCAAAGTTGGCAATTCGGTTCCATAGTGTAGTGAAGACAATTCAATCACCATCTTGTTGACACTGTTGATCCATCATTTTCTTGTGGAGATGCCCACATGACTAATGCCTAAAACCTCTTCTTCTGCTGACATAATCCCAAGTAAAAGCATGCTCACGATGAAGGAAAGTAGCAAAGATGGAATGTGGGAAGTTTGAGCTGACACTAGCATTGCAATTCCACAGAAGAACAGAGAGCTTCTGGAACTATTTGCAACCACAAGTACTATTTGGAGACATGGATTTTTGCAGAATTGACATAGCCCACTTTTCTAGGGTCACAGAGAGAAATGGGGGTCCCAAAAACTGCAAATTCTGGGTTGCACACAAAAAGTGGGCTGTGTCAATGTTGCAAAAACCTAGTTTGTCAGCAACCAGCAGGATGGAAACACACCTGCCTGTGAGGTGATAGATATTGTGTAAGACTTGCTATGATCTCAAAGATCTGGACTCCCTTCAAGGACTTGGAACAGGTCCAGTGATCCTTATCAATCAGTACTGGTAGTACAAGATTTGCATGGAGAATGGGTAAAGAGGTCAGTAATCTTTCTTACCGGATGGCTACTGGTCTCAGAGTCTTCTTCCGTGGCAGAAGCCTCGGACTCGCTCCATCCGTTGTCATCTCCACTCTCTTCTAGGTTATCGTCTTCTGTATTCATAGCTAGTTTCTCTTCCTCTTTCTCTTTGAAGTCCGCTTCGCTTGTCACCATGGAAACGCCTGAGGAGCTTCTCACCAACAGCAGCTCCTTAGCGCCGCAGACCAGCTTGACAGAAGAGTCACCCTCCGATATCGTCAACGTCTCCCTCGCGGATCCGCCGGACTTGGCAGCAGATGATAGCCCCGGCTCCCGCTCCAGGCTCGCGGACCTCGTGACGGATATGCTGCTCTTTGCTGCTTTCAGGCCGCTAGATGGACAAAGCGAGGCCATGGAAGCTAACATTGAGGCACACTGCTTGCGAGGAGCGCCAGACACCACACTCTGCGGCGGGTCTTTCACCGTGATGGACATGTCCATGAGCTGAGAGGCTCGTTCGAGGCTCAAGGGCCGGTGTTGCCGGTGCGGCGTTCCTTCCATCCCTTTGATCTGCACGCTGCAGACCTCCGCAGCGCTGTTATTGTGCGTGACGAGCCCCGACCTCAACCTCACACCATAGCCCGCCCTGATCCCCGGTCGGAACATATCTATCCTCGCGCCTCGATGCAAGAGCCGCCCTGTTCAGTCTCGTGCAGAACGGTAGATGAACAACTAGAGAGCCTCCTCTAGCGCCGTTGAATTGCTCCTTATAATATCATCGCCTCCTCCAGAAGAAAGATGTCGCCTGATGTCCACTGTGCAGCTTGGAACGTCATCTATTGCAGAACATGAGCGTATGTCCAAAGCAGGAACATTGAGCAATATTTCTCCAGAGATTCCCGTACAAGACAAGCGTAATAGAGCTCCACGGCGCTCGGGGGGACAACCGTGGAACAGCTATCGCTATAGCGTACTTCGTACAAATCACCGCAGAAACTCGATGCAATTCTAAAGCCTCAAAACCGATCCCGATCCATAACCTATCGGAGAAGACATAACAAGAAACACACGCAATAGAGTTCGGTGACAAATGAAGCTTGCAAGAACATGAGGATGTTTCTATTGCTTCTAGAACGACTGCAGCTTCCTCTTGTCGGTCGGCTCCCAGAGATTGTGAGCAACCAGGAGCGCCGGGCAGCTGGTAGTCCTCAGGAAAAACGAACCGCGCGGCAATGAAACACACAGGCAACTTCTTGAACACGACAAGAAAGCAAAAGAGTCGGGGAAAACACAGATACGAAGAGCAATGTCCGTGACAAATAGAATGCTGGAGGAATTACATCCACTTCCGTACCCCGCCACAGATCACAACAGATCACAAGAAAGACGCTTGCTGCTTGCAAAATTGTGCAGCATCCGACGACGACAAAGTCTGGGCGGCAGAAGAATATTCAGACACAAACCAAGAGCACAATGCATGAGGAAACAGGCAGACGATATCTACAAGCTTCTTCAAAGCCAGATCAAATCCCGAAAGAAAGCAAATTCCTCATGCGACCGTAGAACGTATTAAACTCAAAACAGATCCAAAATCCAGCAAGAAAAAAAGGCTCACCAGAAGGCAGGCTGATGAGGATGCTGAGCGCGTCTCCGCACGGAAAGATCGCGAAGAGATAGCGCTCTGCGCCACAAAATCCGCGACGACAGCAAAACGTTCCGGAAAAAGCAGCGACGAAGATGAAGAAAGACGGAAGCAAGCGGAGGACGAGACCAGACGAGACCCGCCACGCAAACAGTGCACACTCCAGTTAAGTTAGTTAGTTAAGTGCTCGTTTAACGTAAGTATGTTAACAAACTTAATTTAATGAGTTTCTCGCCAGTCAGTTAGTTAACAGACTTCGTTAGTCATCAGAGATTCGCCGAGAATTTTCTTTTCCTTTCTTTTTGTTTCTTTCCCCAAAACCCCGTTCATGGTCCCCGGGATTTCTTTCTTTTCTGTTGTTCCCCAAAACCCGTCGTTCATGGCCGGCCTTAATTGGGAATTTCTGTTTTCCTTTTTCTTTTTCCCTAAAAAATATTCATGCAACCGGGCCTGCCTTGGGATTTTAAAAGTTTTTCTAAAAAAAATTCCCCTCTAGACGTGTTCATGGCCTTGCGAATTTCTGTTTTTTTCTTTTCCCCCAAAACGCTTCCATTGGCCTTTGGGAATTTTACTTATCCTACAAGTTCCAATGGCTTTTTTTTAAGGGAATTTTTTTGGGATTTGTTTGGTTTTTCAAGTGTATATTTAACTATTTGTGCAATTTTTTTGGGAAGAAATCACCAAATTTTCTGATATCACAAAATTGGAAAAAAGGAACCTACCTACAACTAGTACCTTTGTAATGGAAATTGAATTGTGTATTTGAATAATTATTTTAATGGAAATTTTGCTACCTTGAAAACTCAATTTTAATTTTAATATGTAGCAAAATTTTCAAGGGAAGCATAAACCTAAATTCAAGGTCCAATTGCTTGAATATGAAAAATACCCACAAGTTCCTAGCTCTCATTTCAATGAAATTGGACCCAACAGATGAGTGCCCAGGATCACATCCATGGGACCTAAAGCTTACTTTGCAAGAAATGGGAGCCATGCTTGAGGTGGTTGTGAGTTTGTTCCTGCTGACCTACCAGCCACTTTTGGGTATCTTCCAAGCTCCACAATGGCTTGGGTGGGCCTCAGATATTTGCTCTTTGTGGAAGGAGATGAAGAGATCATGTTATCAACAAAATATCCTAGTATACTAAAATATAAGTATTTTATTTTTAATTTTGAAAATTTTAAAGATTTATTTGATTAATGGGTTGTGTGTGTGTGTGTGTGTGTGTGTGTGT
>Ga0209611_10008571_pt1 | contig 15898 bp, 7 predicted proteins | sample S1TSphgellanicum_3_FD_187693 | JGI IMG/M metagenome (GOLD analysis project Ga0209611, IMG submission 187693) | Host-associated microbial communities from peat moss isolated from Minnesota, USA - S1T2_Fc - Sphagnum magellanicum MG (SPAdes) (version 2) | ecosystem: Host-associated > Plants > Peat...
GATTTCAATTCTTTTTTTGCAAATTATTGTTTTCACCACCCTTCAAAAGTTATCTTGCAATTAGGCAATACATGTCCATGTGCATTGCTATTAATGTTGTTAGAACTTGCATGTACAATTTGCCATCGATGATTCAACGTTCTTGTTGAACAAATGTCATATTTTAATTAATGGAATTTTTTTGGTGTTAGTGAGCATCATATTGCAACAAGTGGAATAGTTTTTTATGTTAGCGGCAATATGTTTCATGGGGTTGTTATTGAAGAAGTTGTGTATAAGGTGGAGGTGCATGGTGTGATGCTCCATGCAACAACTTTCATGTTTCCAAATTTTTAAAAAAACCTTTCGTGCAACTATTACTAAAGGATGTGAAAGGTCAATTCACATTTTGGAAAGGTGTGAATATGCAGAAAACTACTTGAGTTTTTATCTCTTAGATTTAATGTAATTAAGTGTGGTGTAGCTCACAATGCCATGATATGTCATATTTTGTTTGCAAACTTGAATTTTCTTTCATTTCCTATCACCTTGTGAATCTATTTCAATAAATTAGGTTCATAGGTCTATCATGTTTTGCATCACTTTAGTTATGTTCTCAATTTGCATGTTTTAGTTATTGTATTTGCAAATATAATTCAATTGACTTGCCTTGCAACTATTACTATTGGAATTGCATATGTATCCTACCCTACAACTAGTGCAATTTCATTTGTATTCTACCCTTGCAACAAGTGTAGTTATGTATGTTATCCTACTTGGTAACTAATTTAATCATGTGGCATTCCTAACAACTGGTGTAGTCACATGTAAAGTGCATTTTACAACTATTTTACTCACATGCAATTGCAATGGTAACATATTATGTGACTACCATAGTCATGTGCATATGATATCAAATATTTAAAATAAAATCTCAATTATTTTTATGTCATGTGTACATCATTTAATGGATAATCTGTGTTCAATTGTTAAACATATTTTTGCCACTTGGATACATCCTAGCCAATCCAAAATGTGATTTATTTTATTATGAAAAATTTAGTTTGTAAATTACTATTTACTACCATGTGTCCATCATGTGATGGATAATCCTTGTTCAATTGTTGAATGGATTTTTGCCACTTGGATTCATCTTAACTGATCTAGAATGTATTATAATTTTATTATATATATTTTTAAATTTTTTGAATTATCATCTACTAACTAATGAACATCATCTAACAAATTATCCATGACAAATGATCAAATTACATATAATTATATTGCTATTATAAAAAATAATTTTGAATTGTTATCTATTGCCACTTGTAGATCATTTAACAAATAATCTTTGTCCAATTAGCATATAAATTTTTTTCCTAGGGATACATTTCAATCGATTATGTCATATGTCACTACACATTATAGTCATAAAATAAGTTGCAAATGGCCATGCCACGAAGGCATATGTGACCACACACTTTGGTAATATAAGCTAGTTGTAAATGACCACCATGTCATGTTGGTTACATGCTAGTTGGATAAAAAATCATGTTAGTTGCATCTCAATGCAATTTTCATTTTTAGCTAGGTGTCACGTCTTGTCTTTTGTGACTAAAATCTTATGCAATTCATCCTAAACAACTAGAGGAATTCGAAGTTAGATGTGACATTTACAATTGAGAAATAGTCTTTTATGATTTAAAAAACTAATCATTAATATGCAAATTCCTTGTAATGGTTATGTTTCAATGTTTGAAGTCGGATATGGAAAATGGTTGTTATGTGGGAAAAAGCCAACACTCCTAAAAGTCAGACAAGTGTGGACATGTTGTTGAGGCATTTGTTCCCACTAGGAAAATAACCAATCAACCTATATGTGGAAAAAGATCCAAATGAAGATGAGGAGGAGGTAAACTTTTACAACATGTACCCATTATTTTGTATTATCAAGAGGAGGGGTCATGTATGTTGATGCAAGTCTTGAACATCTTATGGTTCCTATGTTTGGCATGAAGGTGGTTAAGTATTAAAGGTCAATTATAATGCCCCCCATGGCTAAAAAACCTACCAAGGGGGAGGTTAAAGAAGAAAGCCAAGATGGACCAAAAGCTCCAAACCAACCCTAGGTCAATCTCTCCCACTACTTTCATCAAGGTTTACAAAGTGGAGATGGCAATGTTCTCCATTGCCTAACAAATGTCAAGAACATCCTCACCAACTAAGGTTGCAACTAAGGGCATAAAAGTGCAACCTAGGAGGTAGGTGCAAATTCCTCCACCACATGAACTTACATGTGTCCATGTAGGTGCCACAATTTTCAACATGGACAACCATTCAAATGAAGTACCTCCCTTCCATGTAGAGAAGGGTGACAACAATGCTAAAAAACAATTGTCTTTAAAAGGGGTGAAGCTAGGAAAGCCTGAAAGCAAGCCAAGGAGGGGAAATCAACTCCATATACCCCCATCTTAACCCTTTCGATAAAACTTTTGTATAAGAAGCATAGTAGGAGATGGAAACAACTTAAGATGAGCCTACTATCACCCTCCAACTAGAGAAGCCACCAAAAGGAAGTAATCACTAACAAACAACAAACTACCTCCCATGGACATTCCCAAAGATGCCAACTATAAAGGTCATTAGAAGAAGCATCCATTAGTAGACAAAGAATTACCTCTTTTGGGCATTCCCATAACCAATAGACTAAAAAGGTAGACGAAAGGTATGTTGCCACAACAAGAGGCAAGATCATAGGAGGGAGGAAATATAGAGAATGTTTTCCCACCCCCTTTCAACAATCAATCCATATTGTATTATTGGGGAAGAATGAACCCCTTGTCATCATGGAGTGGGTAGAGAAGTTCTTTTCCAATTCAACAAACATTAAGAGACCATAGGTGAATATTGTAATAGATGAAATTTCCAATTTGAAGGAATATTTGAGGCAAATTTAAATGAAAGGCAATGTTCTTGGGGACGATTGTGGGTCAATTAGAGGCCTTAAGGTGGGGAAAGCAATGTTAGTTAGAAGGTAGCAACAAGCTAAGTTATTGTCCCAACACCACTTGGAAGGAGTTGCCACCCTAAAAAAACACCTCCGTAGAAAGCAAAAGAAAAACAAAAAGGTCACCCACCAATTGGGGAATTTGGGGGATGCATGAGTGTTGTTAGAACATAAATGCCACTTGAAGCAAAGTTGTTGCAAGCCAAGGTAATGAACTTGCAAGAAAATAATAACCATCAAGAGGTTATTAATGTTCATATCAACAAATTCTTATATATGGGTGTTAATGGGTAAATTTCCTAATCTATATAACTTAAAAGGCCTTCTAGTGATTTATTTAGTTAATAGTGGTAGGTGTAAACTTATCATCTCCTAGTTACTAGGGGATGAAGCTACTAAGTTAGTTAATCCATGAATATAAAGTGATTAACAAATGACCATGTAGCCATTATTTAAGGAGTTGTGTAGGAGATTTGGATGGGTTCCTTATTTTGTAAGAAAGGTTGAGGTGTCATTGTGATGAATGGGTAGTGAGGAACCTTGTGTGTTCTTCATTATTTATTGTTATATTCTTGGACTTGAAACAGATGTTGTGAGAGAAATGATGTACTTGGGCGATTATAATACAAGAGAAGGATATTCCTAGGAAAGTTGGGGCATTCTAATTTTTTTAAATTTTAGATTTGCCTTTGTTTTCCTACTTGCAAATAAATGTATTTAGTTATTGTTTGATGTAAAAAATTATAGCTTTCACATTTGTATTTTTTATATTCTTTTCCTTGGCAAGTTGTTGTTGGATGGTAATTGCAACAAGATGGAAGGCATCTACAATAGAAGGTAGCAACTTCAATGGTGAAGGCAATTTATCCTTTCTAGGATAGCCTACATCATAATTAAATTGAATTTGTGACCTTTCCTTGGACCCTAAAAATTTTGTGTTCTTGAAAAGTTTTTGACAATTTTTAATATATTGTTGACTCGTTATCATTAAATGTCAAGTTGCACCATTGTAAAAGATGTTATTTTGTTTATCAACTATAATCATTAGGGTATGGCCCAAATTGTTGACTGAAATTTTTTAAATGAAAATTATTTTTAAAAAACTACTTGAGGTCTTCATAAAAATTAAAAGAATTAGAATCATTTTTAAAATGTTTTTTTTGTGTTCTTAAACAAAAGAATGCTAAGTTTTACTCTCTTAAAAAAATAATCTTGACCATTCATTTGGAATGTTAAAACTTAAATTTTAGTAAATACAATTGAAATTTCAAATTTGATATGATTTGGAAAATCTTTTGATATAAAATTTGAAATGAAAAACCCTTTTTAAGTGAGTCCTATGTTTTCTTGAAGTTGCATGGGTTTTAAAATTTTGGGATGTGATGTTCTTAATGGTACCACAAAAGGACGGGTTTGCCCATCACCATTTGGCAGTTTACTAACTAACATTTCCTCACTTCAAGGTGGATGACATGCCTTTCAACATTTAAATAGTAGCTTAATTTGGAGACAATATTGTTGAATTGAGTTTGTTGGATGAAATAACTTTTCAAACACCCATTACAATTACAGGCCAAGGGCCGAAGTTCATAACCCTCAAAAAGGCGAGCTATTATTTCCCCATCCATGATGATAAGAGGATTAGAGATAATATTTCTTCTAGTTCCAAAGAAACCTAGGTGAGATTAGGAAAATGTAATCTATAGTAAAGGGGAATAATGTTAGTGGATGAGTTTCTTAGCTTAGTTAATCTAGAAGGCCTCCTAGTAATTTATTAAAACTAATGGTAATGGTAGATTTCCTATTCCCTATTTACTTGGGGATGAAACCATTGAAGTTGTTAGTTCTAGAAAATAAGATGGTGGCAACTAGTTTGGAAAAGATTTGGTTGAGTTACATATTTTGTAGGAGAAAATGAAATGCCCTTGTGGTTTATAAATGGTGGGGAATCTTGTTGGTTCTTCATTCTCTTATGGTTATTTCTTGGAACTTAAATAAGGAGGTTAGAATAGGAAATGTATTTGGATGTTGTTGGAATATAAAAGGATTATGTGTTCTAAGAGGGTATCTACCTTGTGTATTTTCTAAAAAATTTCATTTCCTTTGTAAATAGACATGTTTTTATTTTTGTGTGATATAAAAGATTGTAGTTTTTTCTTCTTTTTTTCTTTGTGAACATTCAATAGATAGTAGTTACAGTTAGGGAATGTAATAAAGGGGTGCACATAAGCATGAATGTTTAAAGGCAATCGGTCCTCACTTGGACAATTGTAATAAAAGTGAACAAATTGGCAATAAAATGATTACTTTCTTACCACAACATTTATGGTTTATTTGTATTTCTTTTATCAAGGATTTTCCTTTTGTTTTTTTTGGTTCTTAAAAGGAAAAATTGTCAACTAGGAAAGTTTTTTAATGATGGCTTGGCCCTTATTGAATATAATATTGTTTATGAAAAATATTGTATTAATTATTAATCACCACAAATAAACTTGATCTCAATCCTATTTTAATCAACATTAAAAAATGCAAGCCTTGCTTAGTTGTAAATGTAGTTCCCAAAGGCCTAGTAGCTCAATTAGAAAAAAGGTGAAATAATAGCAAAATAGAAAACCAAAAGGCAAACACCTTATAATTATTTTTTAAGATGAAGATTTGGTAGTTGAGTTACCAAATAAGAAATAACTACCAAACTTTTGTTAGTACCAAGAAGATATTATTGAACCAAATCGAACCAATGGATCAATCAAAAATTCCAAAGAAGATCAAGATGTGAAAGGTATTTTTTAAAATCCACAATGTGTAGCTCAGAAGTACTAAGTTTGGGCTTTGCTTAAACGATGGAGATGATACTTTGGCATTGGTTTACAATTTTTGATGACATGTTGGACTCATGATAAACATCATTGACTTGGAGGGGGAGGTTTCCATAAAAACAACTACCAATAACTTTGATGAAAAGTATCCCAAGATGTCAACTTCAAAAAATGAAGCTACTCAAAAAGGGGAAAAAAATAGCATGAAAAAGTTTAGGAAAAAAAACTCACAAGAAGTTTTTGAAATCAATTTGCAATATTATGGCAAAGAAGGTTGGGACACAAAGGACTATCAAACTTTTGTTCTTTGAGGAAGAAACATACATATTATCAATCCCATGATGAACCTTTTTTTGCCACCAAAGGGGAAAACATTATACAACTCAACTTTGCATAACCTAGATTAAAACATGTTGATAGAAACCAAAATACTTATAACAAAATTGTTTAATATTTTATATTTTAAAGTGGTAATTTAAGTTGTCGTTGAAATGTTTGGATTTATAGTAACAATCATAATATATCATGGAACCATGTGAATAAATTTGAAATCAATTTAATTGGTAAAAGAATTCATGTCCCATGCAATCATTTCTTGAACAACTAGTGGTCCTTAACAACTAAAAAAACAACTATGAACCATGTTTGCAACTATCTAGCTTATGTGGCAATATGTGTAGTTGCAATCTAGTGGTTATTACAACTAACAGATTGATGAAATCAATGTTTAACATAATGTGGGCATGTATTTAGTTTTATATACACTCAAGCTAAAGATGCAAAGTTGTTAAGATGATTAACCAACAATAATAACTATGACCTAATGTAACATATGACATTATAATATGGCACATGATTGTTTTAAAAAATTGTAATATTATTTAAGATATGATGTGAAAAATCAATGTCTATCACTTTACATTTAACATGTGTAATTTTGCCACATTGTGTAAATATGTAATGACATTAATATAATTGTAGTCATAACCTAGTTGCATATTGTGAGTTATATAAAAAATGTAAATAATAATTGGCATCATACGTCATAAAATATAATTTAAAATACATTCATAAAATTTTCATAGGTTATCTTGTAATAGTAATAGTCATGTATGCACTACATGAAAACACACATGTATATGAATTTCAAGTGGAATCATTTCATAGGGATATATTAAAATGTTATATTTTAGTTTGTCATTTTAACAAATGGCATGCATACATGTATAAAGGCTTCATCAATGATTAAATTTATTTTTAAAAATTAAATCCTGTGATATTTATGTGTATGTTTATAGTTTAAGAGTTTACAATGAAAAATTTGAAATAAATATTCTAAATTGATGTAATATTTTTACATCTAAATTTTTTAAACTATAATTTCTATAAAATTATGGAATTAAAATATGCATTAAAAAAATTCAGAATTTAAGTTTTAATTTAATTTATGGCCCAACTTTTTAAATATATAAAATCATATAAGATATATTATTTAAAAATCTGAATGAATAAACCAAATTGAAAATTATTAATTATTAATTATTAAATTGAAATACGAATTATATATTATTTAAAATTTATAACTGAGATTTAAAATTTAAAATAGTAAATTGGATATTGAATTAAAAATATTTATTTAAATAGATTATAATCATGTAATTAAAATTTGAAATTAATTTCATTATGAATTTGCATAAGTTTTGAAATATACATGTTTATATTTATGTGATGATATAATATATCACAAGTTAGAGTATTGGTTGGATGGTTAAGGAATTGGTTTGTGGTCGTAGTGCTAAAGGTTTAATTCCCGCTAATGACTTTCTAAACTTGGTCCTAAATGACTTCAACATGACTACATGTGTCCTAAATGACTATGAAATGACTACATATTTTTATTTAAAGTGTAAATCTACATGAACATTACACAAATTATTTTGGACATGACTTGACACAATGTCATGTTGAATTGTTTAAACAAGTTGTTCAACATGACTCTAGTGACCATAATCACTTAATCCAATATGACTATAAATATAGTTGTAAACATAATTTTTTGAAACAAAATGTTATTAGTGAATGAATAACAAATGCATGTGAAAAACATTTTTAAAACATTTGTAGCAAATGTTTAAAAAAACTAGTTACAACTTTTTCCAAAGATTTGAAGATGATGTTTTAAGCAAATTTTTAATACAAACTTTAACATTATAGTATAAGGAGATTTTTTTAAATCAAAAAAATATTTTTTCCAAAATATTCCAAATTATGTAAATCATTTAAATGGGCATTGTTGGCTCTTCATAACATGTTTTTACCCGGTTGTAAAAAGTGGTACTTAGTTATTGATTATGGAATTACAATTAAAATTTTCATAAGAAACTTGAGGACCTTCCCAATTCAGAATATAAAAAATAATAAACACAACTTCCAAGTTTTACCAAAAAGGAGCCACCTAATTTAAGTTTTACTATTCCTTTTGTTAATTGACATACTACCTTTTTACATGTTAATTTGTTTCTAGGTATAAACAATTGTTTAACCTCCATGAAGAAATTGCGATTCTTCCTAAAAGTAATACTAAAAGGATTCACTTAATGATAAGTATTTTGACAAACATTTTAATTATCCTACCCTTTTTTTTTTAGGTTCAATTTTTTAGGATATCCAAGTTTTTTTATAGAATTTTAAAATGATAAATGTTGATTATTGAAGGAACTATTATTTGACATTAAGAGATTTTACTCTTTGGGTCAAGCTCATCATCATTATGGGGTCCTATGAAAAACAATTGATAGTTATGATGTTTTATTAAGTAGGCATGAAACAACATAATTAAAGTTTAACAAGTTATTAAAAGTAGGCTATTGAACTCTAGGTGGAACTACAAAAAATCCAACAAATGTAAAAAATTGTATAGAAGTTACAATTCAAAACAAATTTTCTTGATGTCAACAACTTGTTATTACAATTGGAAGTAAAAAGCCATCACATCATCAATTAGTATGTGATGTTCTATGACAATAAAATTGTTCAACTTAAAGCAAAGGTTACCAAACGATTCAAGGCTTTGAAAAAGTTAGAAAATCAAGTTGGTAAACTTTAGGAGGAAATGAAAGCAACGAGTAAATCAATGAACAATTGGAAACACAATTTGCCAAGGAGGTTGAAGCTTATAAGAGGAATGCCACCTTCAAAACAACTCTTAAAACGATGAAAACATGAATAGGTGGACAATTTGGATTGTCACATTCATAATTTTATTGGATTACATACAAACATAAAATTCAAAGCTATATTCAAAACTAACATTGTAAATTTTTTAATTGCTCATGTGGTCATAGACTTCAATGGGAATCATCATATATATTTTTGGATGAATTCTAAAAAGATTATTGACTCATAATGGACTTTTGAAATGACACTATGAGAAAAAGGGATGTTCTACAACTAACCTTGCAACTCAATTTTTGAGTTGCATTAGACATTTGCAACTCATCATATTTATATGTTGTGAATATTATAAGACAAGTTGCAAGAGTTGCAAGAATTGCAACTTACCATATATACGGTGCAATTCATTACAACTCAATTACAACTTTGTCGTAACAACTCCTTTTCAACTACTATGTAACTCCCCTATGACTACAATCATAATGTCATGTTGACGTCATTTTTTATCCATCCATAAAAAATTAACATGTGGCACTATGAAATTTTTTTGTGTAAACATCGTCCATTATGATTATTTGTTTTAAATGGTCTTGGATTATGACACGTGACACAATCAAAAGTTGACATGTGACCTACTATCTAGGTAGGTAGAAAATTAGGACCTATTTATTGAAGTAGGCAAGTAGGTAAGTAGGAAGGTAAAATACTAGAAGAGTAGGTGAACCAAAAAGTAGCCACATAAGTTTTAAAATTTGTTATGCGTTTTGTCTTTAAGGTTAAACCTTTATGAGCTCAACCCAACTTGGCACAAATATTTGAATGTGAGTGCAAAAGGAGACGTCTCATTTAAATAGTTTGTGAAATGAGATATTGAAGACAAAACATATGGGTTAAATCTTTTAGTGGCACCTTAGTTGTAATTGAGTTGTAACTACAAAAAACAATTTCCACATGCTTTTTGTTTGATTTTAATTTTGTAATTAATTTGAAATTTATAATTAATCATCTAACACAATTATTTGGAATGTTAATTATTTGAATTAAATATGATAATTAATTATCTAGATTGATTATATGAATTAAGTAATATAATTGAGTTAATTAGTTAGTTGATTGATTCAAATAATTAATTATCAAAATAAATATAAAATGATTAATTATTTAAATAAATATTAGTTAATTAATTATGTTGATAATTGATGATTTGCATTCAAATAAAATTCAATAATTATTCACCAACATTAACAAAAAAATTTAATTTAAAATTATTTGAATTAAATAATTATATATATAATTAGTTAATGAGTTCAAGTAATTAGTTATTATATGATTATTTATTTATTATCTGAATTAATTAAACAATAATTATTCAATTTTGATTAATAAATTCATATGAATATTTTATTATTTAATTTACTTAATTAGTTAATGGCAATTAAATATATGACATATTAATTAATAATTTAAAAATTAGTAAGAAATAATTCATTCTAAATTATTAAATAATGAACATGAATTTGAGTAGAAAACATTGAGGTATATAAAGACATATTCATATGTACACCTTTATTGAATGTTTAATAAAATACAAAAATTGATTTTAATTTCAATTCAAAAATAAACTTTCACCTTTCATGAAATTCTATGGTTTGATATGTATGTATAGCAACATAATATTGTGAATTCCAATGTAGTGAAATATTATTAACACAACAATTGAACATCAATCACAAAAAACATGACTACAATATTTACTACATTATTTAAATTTTTTATTTAAATAATTATGAAAATGAATTATTTTAATTAATTAATTCAATAAATGAATCAATTCGTATCAATGAAGCATTTAATAATTTAGTCTAGAAAAGTTTGAAATTTATAAGCAATGATATCTATATGTACACACTTGTAAACATTTTAATACACCATTCTAATCCAACTAAAGGCATGTATTTACACTTTCAATGAATTGCACAATCTGTAAATCTTTTAATAATATGAATTGCCACATAGTTGACAACTAATTCTAGATGAGTTAAACATTCTAATTCCAAAATAACGGACAAGTAGTAGTTATGTAATGAAACCATAGTGGCACATTTAGTTGTAACTTAGTTGTAAAACTAACCAATTTAATTAACTCTTAGTTGCAAACAAGTCACATGTTCTAGATGTTATGGACCTTTACCTAGCAATAAACATGGCATGATCATATGCATCAACACCATATGCCAATTGCAAAGTAGTTGTTCATTCAACATTAAAGTTAAACCAATTGCAACACAATTGAAATTAACCACTTTGCTGCAACTTATGATCGTGGTCAAATTATGATTGACAATCACCGTATATATTGTATAGAGTCCAAGTTGTAATTAATGTGCAACTAAATTACAACTATGAAATATTATGATGTGGCATTTTACTTATTATTTCATCAAATTTTCATATTGTAGTTGTACCTTAATTGCATAGTAGTTTTCGTGACGATCTAATTGCATGCTAGTTTAATTTCCACAAACATGATTTCTCATAGTGCGACAACATTACATCAATCACACAGAAAAAATAAAAAATGCGAATTCAAAAAACATGTCAAAAAGTGTGAAAATAAAAAATAAATCATCATCAAAATAATTTATTGGTGAAGTGCATTGAAACTTTCCTAATACACATTTTTTAGTTTCTAAAACTTTAAAATGACATGATTGTTGTAAATTTTTATCCTTGAAAGTCCATTTCACATTAAAAATTTTAATCTTTTGCTTGGATTTTTTGATCAATCACATGTTTAAGGATATTCATAGGTTGGGTTATTAATAAGTATGATTAAAATCATAAAGTATAATTGTAGGATTTCTAGTTTGATGTTTGTTAAAATTTAAAAAATCACTAATGTTAAATTATGGACTCTTAAACACCACTTTTGAGCCACCTAACCATGTTTTCACCCAAATCTAAGCTAGTAGGAATGAAAGGTAAACTTGGGAATTTGAATTTGTAGTGTAAACATTGGAGCAACAAATTATCAAAGTTGAAAAGAAGTTTGATGAAGAGTTCAAATGTTGCATTATTGACCTCAATAATTTGAAGTTCCAATGACATTTACCTTGTGTTGTTTAAGGAAACATGAATTTTGCATTAGGTTTTTTGATAGTTATAAACCAAGGCTTTGGTCATAGATTTAACACACCACCAAATACATGCCTATCATATTTTGTTGGAAGAAGAAACATTATGGTATTTGGGGATTTTGTTGTTGAAATAAATGAAGAATATTTGATTTGGATAACACAAATAAATTTGGATTTCATTCAAAATAAATTAGATACTATTTTTTTGAATTAATGGAACTTTATTAAGTAATGAATGTTTTTATGAATAGTACATTAAAACTTATTAAACCACATTCATTGCTTTCAAAGTCAACCTTGTCGAGGTGGAGACCTTTCATGCAATTGAGTCAATATTAATTATTGCATAAGAAAATGTACAAGATCTTGCTAAAATAATTTCTTTTTTTGTAACAATCACCTTTACAAAATAACCTTTTATTGATGTAGTTGTTGTATTCTAAGAAGCAATTGCAAAAGTAGAGGAAGTGGAATTCGTGATTTTCCTATTTTAGGATTACTCATTTAGTAAGGATTGTGGGAATGTAATCCCAAATAGGAAGGAGGAGGATGTTAATTGCATTTTTGTAAAAAAAATAAAATCCATAGTACAAAATAACATTTTTTCCTTGGTTAGTTGTAATAGTTTTAAGGTGAATGATGCCTTGTGGAATCACTAACCTACAAACTAGGAGATTGGCAAAGGGTATTGGCTAGTTTATTGGTCAACATTGCCCTTATTGAATCTTTCCCAATGTGTTGTAAAGGTGTATGACACTATTTTCCTTCAAAGATAAAACCCAAAAAAAGTCGATGAAGAATAATGAATGTTTTTATGGACTTTGTATTGTTGTGTTTCTAGTAGTTTCATGTGAAGAAAAAATGTTTTCTTCTAGACTTTATTAGCTTTTCGACAATACATTGAAGCTTTATCAAAATGTTTGTTTGATGTTGATTCCTTTGTATTCTTAGGATATTCATGACATAATGATGTTCTAATGTTACAATTGTGAATAAATGATTGGAACAAATGAAGGATTTGTGTAATCAAGGAAAAATTGAACTCAAGGTTGTTTTTCTTAAAGTTCGTGAATATTTTTCATAGATTACAAAAAAAAATTGTTTGAAAAGTTAGTTGAACTTAATTTACAATTTTTTAATTTTAATTTTTAGAATTTCAAAAGTGTCACTCGATCCTTTTGACTTAAGTAATTTTTTTTCTCTTCTTTTTTGTGACCTTAGAATCCATTCAATAGACTTTTTTTTAATCATTTTTATTTTCCAAATTCCATTTAGACATTTAAATGTGGTTTTACAAAGTTTGTATAATGTGATGAAATTGAATTGTGGATATTAGAGGAACTTTAATGCTTTGTATGAGGTTTAAGTGTGATGGTGGTGCATTTATGGGTCTAAAAAAAAGAAATGGTAGGGTTTTCAAAGGGTTCAAAATTCATGACAATGACTCATCAATTTAAATCTATTGACTTGCATAAGGGAAAAAAACCTTATATATAGAGATTAGAAGGTGCCCTAACAATTTGTGGAATCATTATAATTCAACACATTATCAATTTCATACAACATACAACATGTTGCTTACAACACTAGCAAGAAACATGTGACCTAGCTTATTCCAATTATAGTGTGGAAGGCTCTCTACCAAGATTACCAAAAGGCTTACCCTAAGTCATAAATTGTTGAAGAGACTTTGAAGGATGTATTACTTGCGTGAAACCCAAAGGGGATTGAAGACATGCAACTCAAGCAAGGAGGGATTTAAAAACATGGCTTTATAATTTGACTAAGTATTAAACTGTTTGAAAGTCACATATGGACACACCACAAGAAATGTATTTAAGAGGTGGCAAGTTTCATTGATGACACACATGTTTTCATTACAATATTTCCTAGATTTAGCTAATTTCCTAACCCAATTAATTCAAATGAACTTTTCATTGTTATTATTACTATCGAACCTACCCGTATGAGTACTCTAGGTGAAATCTATGCTCCAAGTGAAAACACATGAGTAAGGGTGAAATGTTGATGGTGTAATCCAAGAACATGGCAAGCATGACAAGTCATTTCCACCTCCAATGTTCACGATGCTTTTGTGATAGGTAAAATGGACATCAATTGCGAGAGGAATAATAAAATGAAAATAAGTAATTTGAAGGTAGCTGGAGATTAAAAGTTATATTATAAGAGGAAAATTTTATAACAAAGGTTATAAAATGGGCAACTTTGGACATGTAACTATAATTCCTTTGCCCATCCATGTGTAGTTGTATTATAATTGAGTTATCCACTTACCTCGTTTGTGAAACCCGTGTGTCTTTAATTCAAAAATTTAGTGAAAAGGTTCATAGGTTTAAAACAAATGTGTCAATTTTGGTTTTGTTGAATCAAACCTTTTCACGAGGTGCCTCCATTTTCTTTTGAACCCATCAACTCCCTATTTTACTTGCACTTTACACCCAACACGTATTTTGTTGTAGGTTCAAATTGCACCATGGTTTGGAGGTGTTCTTGTCTCCATATCCTCAACACGATAAACATTTCATTTCCCCTATATCCCATATCTCTCAAAATGTATTGAAAATACTCATCCATGTGGGTAAAATTATGGCACCAATCTAAGACTTGTATGAGTGGCAAAAAATGTTAACATCATGGTATGGCCCAAGGTAGCTTACATCTATATAAATGAATGGCCCATGATGGTCCAAAATGATTGTATTGTTCATCACATAATTTTTGTAAAATTATGAAAACACATTTGGTGTGGCTTGTCCTTTCATATTTTCTTAAAAGAATGGTGTGAAACCAATGATCTCATTCAATATGGCCTAAGACATGATGGACATATAATAATTTTTCCTATTTAGACATAATTGCAATTGGGAAAATGAATAAAAATGAAGTGAAAGAAAAATTTCGCATTGAGACTAACCATTATAATAGAATTATATAGGAGAAACACAAGTTATAAATCAAGGCAATTAAATAATTTGAAAAAAAGTTATGGACTTTCAAAGATGAGTGTAACATAAGGGCTTGGAATTGTGAGAAGGCTAACAAAGGGATTGCAAAATTTGTGTACTCATGTGTGAACTTTGTGTTTGTTGAAAGTGGCGCCACACCATACTGTCACTTAGATTTCAACCAATGCCCATTTATGAACTCAACACAATGTGACAACTTTTACAATTGTCTCCTCAAGACCTTTCTATTTTCAAATGTGGACCAACAAGTTTCATCCATGAGGGTTGGTTAATGCACCATGTGATGAATGATGCATCATAACATAATGAAAAATTTGGCAAGTTTCACATAAAGGCATTGCACATGGTGACATTGTCATGTTTCAAGAACAAACTGAAACAAAGAAGTTGTTGCTATGGGTTCAATTTTGACCACTTGCTTGATACCATTAGGGTATCATGTGTTGTACTACACAGGAAAACTCGGATTCATGATGATAAACCTTAACCCTAAATCTGCCCTAACCTTTTACACACCAACAAACTTGACCCTTCCCAATTCAAACCTCAAAGTCCTAAAAAGCCTTAAAGTTGTTATAAACTTTAACCTTTCAACTCTAAATTTCCCTAGGCCTTTGGATATTTTCATGGTATGGTGTAAACAAAAAATTGTTCCAATGTTGCAATTTTCAATCCAAACAAAAATTGAATGGTTCAAGGACACAATTGAAAAAGGTTTAGAGATCAAAATGTGTGATAAAAAATGGTTTAAAGATTTAAAACTATCATTATGTTGTGAGATTGTTGCACATAGGAATG
>Ga0209611_10008573_pt1 | contig 15897 bp, 11 predicted proteins | sample S1TSphgellanicum_3_FD_187693 | JGI IMG/M metagenome (GOLD analysis project Ga0209611, IMG submission 187693) | Host-associated microbial communities from peat moss isolated from Minnesota, USA - S1T2_Fc - Sphagnum magellanicum MG (SPAdes) (version 2) | ecosystem: Host-associated > Plants > Peat...
TTTTGAAAAAGTTGAAATATGTGATCGATTTTATAATTATTTATCGTGCGCAATAAAGTTCATAATTTTTGAAAGTTCATCACATATCCAAAATGATGTTTTTCATGACCAATACTTAATAAAAAGATTCAAAAAAGTTGAAAATAAGGCATTATAACTTGGAGATGACAAAAGATGTGAACTATAACATCATTTCAATTGCATTTTTGCTACACCATAATGTTAAGCCATGGAAACATATACATCTAGGTGGGGAGGTTATTTGGTGTTGCAAAAGTGAATCACAACTTTTCAGTTGAAGATATATATATTTATTAAATGCTAGATGTGAAATTATTTATGAGGTTATTATGAAAGTGTGATATAAATAAGTAATTCAATAATATGTATTACTCGAATGCAAATACATACATGCATTAATAATATGCGACTTCTACTTTATGAAAAGACAATTATACATTTTTGAGATTAACTTTTATGCTTCATATGACCATGAATAAGATTTGTGATTCCATTATGGTATCAAATCATAGTTGGAATCAATTTACATTTTTCTCTTAAGGTTTAATTTAAATATGCTTTTAACCTAAAAAATTATGGATTTTGATGATGTTGCTTGAACAAAAGTTATTCATTTTTATGTGGTAAAAAACATGAATGTATAATATACATGATATAAGATCAAGATATAGTCCAAATATATATATATTCAACACACAATCATCAATTGGGTATGAAAATATAAAACTTAGAATTATATCCAACATAAAAACGCCATGTGGGACATGTAGGTCTTCAAAAAGAACTTATACCTTAATGCCCATGGCTGTTTTAACTAGCTTTGCACTTAAAAGGACAAGCAATTTACTTGGAAGATAATACCACACACAAAATACACGATAAAGGTCATGTTAGTGTCACATTATCTAGTTGTGTTATTAAAAAGATTCCCAATGTCCAATATATTCTAGCTTTGAAAAGAAAAATTACTGAAAATTTGATAGGGCTTGAGGGGAAATAAACTTAAAACATTAATAAATGTATTTTGAAAAACAAAATTTTAAAAAGTAATTACAATTTGCACATTGAACTTGCAATATTAACTAGGAGAAATTTAATATGACAAAGTCAAAACTGAAAATGAAAAGGTCACATTTGTTCCCTTTACATTAAATGATATAATGAATTTAAATTAGGACACTACAAGTTGGGTAATATAAGTAAAGAAAAATTACACTAAAGTCCATGTCTCAAGGCCTAAACAATTTTCATAAAAAATTAACCTAACCTAACTTCTTAAACCTACCTACCTTAGCCTAACCTACTAGGTGTTTACTTACCTACGTACTTACATAAAATGATAAGTGGGTATATAATAAGTGTTTGCATTAATATTTTAACTAACTTAACCTACCTAGCCTATCTTAGCTTAAGTTATCACCTAAGGTGCAAACATAAGGACTTCAACCCCTCACCTCCATGAGGATAAACCAAGTCCTTAACCATTGCACCACACTTTTATAAGACAATAAAAATTTTCAATTTATTTTATTTCATAGATTTTATAATAGTTTTTTATTTTAAATTTCACAACTTGTTACATTAACTAGTTACATAGGTAATTACTAGTCAAAAAAATAAGTAATATGTATAGGTAGGTATGTAGATGGTTTATATACCTATCTATTTACCTACCTACCTACCTTGGTAAAGTATAAGTACGTAGGTAATGTATACTATGCTAAAATGTGATATCCATGACTAGAACATATATTACTAATGTCCCAATCTAGACATGGAATAATATATGCTTTGCAACTATGCCATTTTTATTACTATAATCATTTTCATGACTACATGACTCTACATGACTATAGTCATATTTTTAAAATTACTATGTGTGCCATCAACCTTATTTGACGAATTTTTCAAAATTAAAAAACCTTGATGGGAGGATCATATTTAAAAATTGAAAACTCTTGCTCACCTTCAAAAAAACATAATGCATTGATGTTATATATTGTCATGTGGGGGCAATGGGTTTTACAATGTATTCTAAAAAATTTATGTAAATTTTGGGGTAAAATTAAATCCACAAAAATTGAACCTAGCTTGGATCTAATGGTACACAATAATATATCTAAAAATACATATTACATAAAATCCTACAACATAGAATTTTTATGAAGCTTTTTATTATGTTATTGCTTGTTTGAAAAATTTCTTTCTTTCAATATTGTGGTTTTGATGCTTTTGGCCTTTGCTCATGCAAATTGCCCAAACTTTGGTAAATTTTCCCATATTTTGGATTTTTTTTTCTAATTTACACATAAGAAATGATAATGTTGAACTTGTTCCAATTGCATTTGAACCACATTGTGAATATTCACCCAAAAAACACTTTCAAGTTGGGACTTTTGCTCAAAGGTTTATTTTGATAAATATCCTCCTTGACCTTTTTGGCATTAAATAATGATATATAATCTTATAAATTATATCCAAAAGATTTCAAAAGAAATCCACATGCCCCAAAATGGCATTCTTTTGCAAGTCTCCATATAATGGGTAGCCAAGAACACAAAGTTTTATCCAAAAATTGTTTATTATTTAACATTTATATCTATTAATTTATCAAAATATTTGGTCATACAACTTCAATTTTTTTAATAATTTATATTAAATCACCTTTAATGAACTAACAAAACGCTTCCAAAATAAGATGAAATTCTATTATTCATAACAAAATTTAGTAAAAATAATGACATTAAAAATTATATATTTGTATAAATTAATAATTATCAAAATTTACATAATGTTATCACTTTTTATTTTATATAAAATTTACATAATATTATTTTCTAATAAGTTAAATATTTTATTTTAAAATTAAACTTATATAATTAAATAAATATGACACAACTTGTATATGATTTTTATTGATTCATTCTTTGTTTAAAAGGTGGAAATATCTAATATTTAATTTTTAAAATTTTAAAATTTCCAAAAATAATTCCATGTTGATTTTAAATAGGTTTATTTACCCAAAAATTTATGAAAAAGAAAAAAAAAATCTTCAAAAAATCATTGTTATTCAAATGTATGAAATAAAGAAAATTCAAATGCATTTTCAATCAAATTATTTGAATTTTAAAAAAATATGTGCATGTGTATATATATATACATTCTGGAAAAGCCTTTAAGAATGAACTTTAATTTTTTTGATTTGGACAAAGTATGAAAAAAAAACAAAGGTTAAAATTGGCTACTTTTGTATGAAACAAAGGATGATATGGAATAATGTTGTAATGTTACCCTTTCATTAAATTTATCCCATATCATTTGTCAACAAATTCAACTTTGCAAATTATATAATGAGATGAAAGAATATTAATCTACACACAATACATGCATTAAATACATTCAAAATGCAAATACCACTTGTGATGACCTAATACAAAAGGTTTGTGACCAAAAAAGTAAATAGGATCTTACTTACCTATTTTTTAGGCCTACCTACCTACCTAAACTTCTAGCTTAGGTTTCTAGGCTACCTAGTTTAAGTAGCCTAATTTTGTATGTTAACCTAAATTGTTTAGAACTTTAAACCCTGGGGGGACACTTAATGTAAAGTTTGGTTTCTATGTGCATCAAAATAACCATTTTTAAGGGAGGGGTATTAAATAATTGTTCAAACTATTTTTAATCACCCTATTATTATTTAATTCTCTAATATATAAATATTAAAGCCACCCTATATTCATTATAATCCATTACTTCAAATTATAACATACCTTATATTATAATTAAATTGATTATTTGAATAAAATGTACCCTATTTTTGAACTAATTAACTTTATAATTTTTACCCAACAACCAATATATTACACCTTATATTTTTACTCACACATTTTCTACTTTTTTCTACTAGTGTCCCCTTCAGGGCTTTAACCTAAGCAAGGTTCATAAGCTATGTTAATAAATAAATCACTATATTGTTAACATGGTTTTATTATGTTTAAACACATGTCTATTTAGTAACCTAATTTTGTAGGTTAACCTAAGTTGTTTAGGACTTTAGCCTAGGGAAGGTTCATAAATTATATTAATAAAAAATTAAATATATTATTAACATGGTTTTGTTATGTTTAAACACATGTGTACATTTCATAAGTCAATAAATATTTATTATTTAAGTATATTTTCCAATTATAATAATTAAATTCATGGTACTAATAAAAATCACATGGTTAATGGCATAAATTATTGTGACCAAAATTATTATCAATGGCATAAGCCACAAGTCCAAACTTACTACTAATTTACAACATATTATTACATATTAATACATGTGAGTTAAATTACCACAGACATAGTAATATGTGAAATAATATATGTCACATTTTGGCGTAGTGATAAATGCCTACCCTAGTTTACTTAGCCTAGCTTCCTAGCCTATTTACTAAGTAATAATAGCCTTTTCTAACCTACCTACTAACCAATAAATGAATCTATACACTTTGAATTACAAATAATAGAAATGTTGCATGTCATTTAGTCATCTAGGTATAGTTGTAAATGCAATTGCAAAAGCAACTTGGTTGTCAACTATCAATGGATGCCACCAATAATGAATAACATATACTAATTTTTTATCTAAACTTGTGGTAGTCACAAATTGTAGTTGCATTTACAACTAGAATCTAGATTTGTCATAATGTAGTTTCGTATATAATTACAATCATTTGACAGGTAAGATTGTTATAGTTGTAGTCACAAAATGAGTTAATTTGGACAATAGTCACACACTAGTCACAAACATAAGATCAAAACGGATAAGATTTTTTTGGTAGTGTTATCAAATCAAAACATTCATTGGATTTGGTATGGCATTAAACCAAATTCATCATACTTGTGCATGTTTCATTGTTGAACTTATGTTCAACATGAACATAAAGACCAATAGACACAAAATTGATTCCCATACCCAAGAGTGTATATTTCTTGGCCATTTAAATGAATCCAAAGCTTATAATTTCATGGAAAATTTTGACAAAAGAATATTAGTTTTTTGAAATGTTTTTGAAGATAGTTTTTAAAATTTTGCACACAAAACCATTATTCAATGAATTTGAAACAAACAATGATTTAATATGAAACCCAAGATTTTCCAACTTGTAATAGTACACAAGTAACATTATATCATTAATTAGTTCAATCCAACAACTTGGAGCATGTCAAAGTTACCTCCTTCCCAAGCTACACCTATTACTTCTTTTGGTCCAAAATTTAAAATACACAATCAATAGAAACATTTGGCCTTTCATCAATCACCATCAAGTTTTCAACATGATATAATGTTGGTGCAACACTAAAATTGTCAAAAAGACCAAAAAATACTAATTTTAATGAAATTTTGCCCACACAAAAAGTTATCCATAAAGAACAATTTTCTCCATCAAAACTTTCAATTTATTTTGAAGTTAAGGACTTCAAATCAAATGATATTAAAATATACATTAATATATTATGCTATGATGTTGATGATTATGACATTTGTAAGTTGTAAAATGTTCTTCTGTTGAGGATGTGTTGGGTTTAAGCATTTCTTTTATCATTTTATAAAAATAAAGTGGAATTTTTAAATTAATAAAAAAAGGTAAAATACTATTAAATAAATATTTTAATACAATTATTGTTATGTGTTTACACAAAACCCACAATTATGAATCAATTGCATATTCATGGTTTTAATACCTTCTGTTATTTTCAAGGCTCAAATACCTTATATATGATTTTTTTTGAAATTCAAAATAAGTGAAATCTCACATGATGTTGCTTTTGATATTACATATAATTTCAATTTCCTTAAAATCATGTACATCGTAACTTACATTCACCCATCTTAAATATTTTCCATCCTTGGTGAATGGATATCAAGCACTACCAACTCCACAAGGAGATGGGTATTAAATTTTGATCGGTGCATTTTATGGAGTAAAACAAATTTGAATGATCTCACGTATGTGTAGCTATCTAAAGTTCATGGAATAAGTTATGAATTTGGAACATTGAAGAGTTATATGACCTTTTTTTTCTTTCAACCATGCAAAAAGGACAAAACCAAAAACAAGATAAGATAAAGGACCTTAATTTTCTAAAATTTTGACATTTTAAAAAATATAATATAATTTTTGCTGAACCTGAAAAGGTACTAGGATAGTCCTCTCCTTTCTTGACATTATTAGCTTCCTAGATAGCTTTAGGGTTTAAGGTTGCAAAACCTTGGACCCAAGGTTGTCCATAGGAGGAAACTTCCTTTTAAGAACATTATTGGGTTCCAATTTTTGAATGGTCCTTTAACTTGTCCTTTGGCCCCTTCAGTTTTTTGAACTTCTTTGTCTTTATGTCACCTTTTCTTATTTACACTTGGAGTAACTTTTTCTATAGACATTTTGCCTAGACTACCATAAGAAGTTTATATTTGGACTTTCTCTCTATCTATTTACAAAATTCAACAAAACCCATTATTAAGGTGCATTCACACTTGATGTTAAGTCAGTGTTAAAATAGAAATCTAGGTGGCATCCTAGGTGGAATGCAATGTTAAATAGGTGATAACTTAATGTTAAGTGAATGTTAGCTTAACATAAAATTTTCATGATAAGTAGGTTTAAGTCCTAAATGACTAGCATGATGTTAGTGGACTTCATCACTAAAGCACGTAACATCAAGTGTGAATGCACCTTTAGTAGACAAGAGGATCCTTAGCCTGGTTTTAGTAGATTTTAGCCTTTTACTTTTAAGCTTGGAATTTTCAATGCTTATTAGTAGACTATTAGGTACTTGGTCTTGAAAGTGAAGAAATTTTGTAATGCATTCTTACAATAGGGTTATTATTTTTGTTGTTTTCCTTGTCCCAAAGGCAACTAAAAGCCCTTGCCCTCAAATAAATGTATTTAAAAAAACAGGAAAAGAGAAATTATATTTTCCTTGAAAATTACAGAAATTTCATAACAAGATACTCTTTGGGTTTTGATGATTGCATACCTACATCATGAGGGATGGGTGCAGCGAGCAGCAGACCTCATGTAGGTATTAGGATAGTCCTAATACTTATGATAGACACATAGACATGCCATGGAACGGTACATGGAACATATGGAACATGGATATACCATGTATGGGTACATGGAACATGGAGATGCCATGGAACAAGACGTGAAACATGGGTACATATGTCATGGAAGGGTACATGGAACATAGACACCCCATGGAAGAGTAGATGGCACATGGACACGCCGTTGAACAATACATGGAATATGGTACATGTATCATGGAAGGGACGTGGAACATAGACATTCCATGGAAGAGTACATGGCTCGTGGACATGCCATGGGATGATAGGTACATGGGCACTGCGCCGAGCACGAGCTGCTATGGTTGTGTGCGTCCTTCTAGGTCTTACCTAGTCTAGACACCCTAGCTAACCTAGGTCCTTCTCCACAACCCTTGCAGCTACCTGTTGCGCCTCCTGCGCCCTGAAGCTCGCGGACTAGCGTCGCCGCCCACAGCTCTAGTTGATTTAGGTCCTTCTTTCCCGCAGCTTTCCTTGCATTGTTGGGCTGCGGACATCCCCGCCTGCCTCCCTGCCACCTCGCTGGCGGCGGTCTGCTGCTCGCACTCCCCGAAGCTTCGAGCTAGAATGCCAAGCAAATATCGCGTGCTGTGGAGCGAGTGCCGGAGGAGAGGCACGACACTAGTGGTAGCAGTAGTGTGGCTGCAATAGCGAAGCAGCAGTGCGAGAAGGAGGAGGAGCAGCAGCAGCAGCAGAAGCTGGTGAAAGGAAGGGGAAACGGCCGGAAGAATGGAAGTAGTCCTCGGGAGCGTGGCCGGATGGGCTATGGCAGGACTTGCAGGAGTGATAGCAGCGGGAGTGTACTACGCGCTGTGCATGGTAGGGGCGGCGGAGCAAAGAGGAAAGCGAGCAGTGGAGCTGGGAGGAGGAAGCCTGACACGGGAGCAAGTGAAGTCACACTATCGCAAGTACGCGGCATTCTTCGACAAGCCGAAACAGATCGAGAGTCCCGGGAATGTACCCAAGCTGGTCGACACTTTCTACAACTTGGTGACGGATATCTACGAATGGGGTTGGGGACAGAGTTTCCATTTCTCGCCGGCCGTGCCGGGGAAATCACACCGGGAAGAGACGCGGTTGCACGAGGAGAAAGTAGCAGATCTGTTGAAGCTCAAACCGGGACAACGGGTGGTGGATGTTGGGTGTGGAGTGGGTGGACCCATGCGTGCAATTGCAGCTTACTCGCAGTCTCACATTACAGGAATCACCATCAACGACTACCAAGTTGCGCGCGCACGGAGTCACAACAAGAAAGCGCATCTAGATCATCTCTGTGAAGTCGTTTGCGGCAACTTCATGACGATGCCGTTCGAAGACAACAGCTTCGACGGCGCGTACTCTATTGAAGCGACATGCCATGCCCCCGTGCTGCAAGATGTGTACGCCGAGGTTTTCCGTGTACTGAAACCGGGATCTCTGTACGTGACCTACGAGTGGGTCACGACTCCGCAGTTCAGAGCCGACAATGCAGAGCATGTGGAAATCATTCACGGGATTGAACATGGAGATGCGCTTCCCGGACTGCGTAGTTACAAGGAAGTGGGTGAGATTGCCAAGGCTGCGGGGTTCCAAGTCTTGGAGGATAGAGACTTGGCTCTGCCTCCTGCTCATCCCTGGTGGAAGAGACTGAAGATGGGTCGTCTTTCTTATTACCGTAACCATCTGGTGATTGCCCTTTTGTCTTTTCTAGGTATTGCACCCCAGGGAGTTGTAGATGTGCATGAGATGTTGTTCAAGACTGCATTGCATCTCACTCGTGGTGGCGAGACTGGTATCTTCAGTCCCATGCATCTGTTAGTCTGCCGGAAACCAGCTTGACCCCAAAAAGCACACACACACCCACATAGCTGCTGCAGTTTTGCTGATTGAAAGAGCTGATCGGTGCAGTGGACCCATTACAGCAGAAGACAAGGATTTAGTAAACTTGCTCCATATTGAGATCTACCGTGGCAGAGCTACGACTCTATCACAGATGATGGGAGTATGATGGGTGGGCAGCATTTGTGATAGAGAGATGATCTAGAGATGGAGAGAGAGAGAGAGAGAGAGAAACAGAGACAGATAGAGTAGGGGGGCAACCAGGGGATTGGGGATTTGTTTTTCAAGGAAGTTTAATCATGAGGTTGATTGAGGGGAGGCAGAACAGTTACTTTAGTACTTGTGAGCTCGCCCACTGAGAAGAAAAAAAGAGTTGAGGATTCATGAAGGCATAACAGGAGATGGAGACTACTACACTCCCTCTCTCAACAAGGTGGGTTTCCACCATGAAAGAGTCAGCAAGCAAAAAGCAGCAGTTACAAGGTGAAATTGCAGAGTGCCGGACAGGCAGACAGAAGCAAAAAAAGTTTGTAGAGGGACGAGGCGAGATGAGAAGGGGATTACTTAGGGCTCACTCTGGGATATAATTCTTTTTGGAAGAAGAAGACGCCCCAGGTGGAGCTCTTTGCAGCAACCTTGTGATTCCGGATGTAGTGGCATTTCTTCTGACAAATCTTGTATTATCATACTGACTTGTGTGACATGTATTGATGACATCCTTTTGGGTATTGTCAATACACCTTTCTTTCTGGCAGCAGCACTGTTTTTTATTTTTTTATTTTTGCCAGTATTCAGACATTCAAGACATTGATCATGTAAGTTTTTCCAGCTCTAAAATTATTGTTTGGTTGCTTGTAGACAAGCCAAAGCTGAATGTCATAGGTAGATTGGGAATCATTGATTTGGAATTTGAAGGTTTAAAAGTAATGATGCTCTTCATTCAAATCTTGAGGTACCACTACTAATCTGCTCACTTCTTGCCTAATTTCTGTATCAATTGTTCCCAGTTGTTTCTGCTGCCTGAGATGGCTGAGGGACAGATGCAAATGTTACAGGCTTCTATGTTTGATCAGGGCAATTGTAGATTCGATAGATGTCTTGGTTAGGTGAAGGATGAAATGAGGATGTCCATCATTGAATCTACAATTGGGATGGATCGTTGCTGCCCATCACCTGTGCTTGGCCTTTATTCTTTTTGTCTTCTTGTTCTCTTTTATGTCTACGTGTGTACCCATTCCACTGCTGATCTGGAAAGACGTCACAATTGTGGAGAATGGGAATGTAAGTGGTGTCAAAAGTGGCTGAACTAACCTGATTGTGCAACTCCACTAAAGCAAATGTGCCATGTTTGTTGATCATAGCCATATAGGTAATTCCTGATTATTCCAACCTCTTTAGCTTAACCTGTCAAACTCTTGAGCTTTGTTGCTATGCCCCATTTTCTAGCACTTGCCAGATCTTTCAGAATGCAGCATAATTTGTGCAGCAGCAACAAGGATCCCATGTTTCCACATTGTTGGTTTCAAGGTTTGTCTACGAGGAATTCATCAGGGCCATTCCTTGAGGCTCTGTAGATTGCATTTATTGCTTTGTGAGACTTGTTAGTTGTCTCCAGGTAAAGACACTGTTGTCACTGAAGGCAGCACATTGGCTATTGTTGTGCATGTGTTGTTATCTTTAGAAATGTGAAGTTTTCTGACAGTTGTTTGAGAATGAGCAACAAATTTGGTATAGTTTCCAAAGCCAGCTGCTTCAGAAGATGTTGGAGTGAGACCATGACTGCATGTTCACAAACTCTCTGCATGATACGCCAAGTCACAAAAGGTGCCCACAGGATGTTAAGTCTTTGGTCTTGTCAGCTTGGTTGATGAAAGGAGCCTCTATGTGAGTTTACAGGGAAGACCATGACAACAGATTGAGCAGTTTTGTGGAAGTTTATATACTCTTACATAGCGTCAGGGTCCAGGTTTGTGTCATTTGAACTCTGTGATGTCTTGCAACTTCTCTGTGCTTGGGGGAGTGTAGCAGACTGCTGGAAATTTGTTCAGAGGCCTACACTCACTGGTCACTCAGACGTACTGCTTGTTTGCTTCCTGTTCCTGCATGTGAGAAGGTATCTACTGCTATTAGGTCAAGAACAGATGGGAAGAGAACTGGTATTGTAGTGGAGAAGAAGTGACAAGAATCCCCATGTTACATGTTGGTATCAGTACATGGGTTGAACTTGCCTCCTAATATCAGCCCTAACATTTGCTGGTTAAGTTGTTCTTGCTGCATCTTGTTGTTGAATCCCTCCTGTCATTGTCTGCCACCAAAGGTGCCTGGGCTGCTGCTGTGAGATTCACGAGGACCTGGAGATTAGGTCAGTGCCTCATTCAGGTGGGGGTTGTTGTTTATAAGCAAGTGTGCTGCAATATCTTGTGCTACAATGTTGCATGACAAAGATCTGGGAATCCATTTGAATGCCAGTGCACTAGACTAGACATAGTTGTTAACATGAGCAGAGAGCATAGTTTCTGGAGAGACAAACCATCCTTCAAGGGGTGAAAGGGTATCCAAAGGCATTGTTTTCACCAACAGCCTCTTAAGCCTCCCCTGATTTTGCTTCAGGGATAAACCTAAGCATGGATCTGCCTTGCTGTCTGATAGGTGAGCTCCAACTTTGGCTTTTCATCTTGATTGGCCCTGAAGCAGATTGGCTAACCTAATTACTCCTCCAGCATCCACAATCTCATGTTAAAATGTGGGATGCATGATAACTGCTACAGATCCTCCAACTTGGGTTCCTCCAGCTCTTCCTTCCCCATATGTTGCAGAAATTGCCACAGGTCCTGGTTATGCTGTTGCTGCCCCTTGCCCTGTGACATCTGCTAGGCCTACTAGGCTGTACTCCAGGTTTTGGAGTTAGCAACTATCAGGGGAGCCAAATGCAAAGACTATGTTTTAAGCAGGGATGGCTGAGACTAGCAGTCTCTCAAGTGGGCCAATGTAGCAGCTTCAACAGTGGCTTCAGCATTACCAGGGGAGGACATCTGAAGCCAATGCTGCTGGAGGAGCTTCTTGAGAAAGTGCCACCAGGACTGGGCGTTCTTGTGTACATCCCTCTCCACTCATCTCCCATAAGACTATCCACAAGGCACCTCATGGCTCCTATCTTTGCCATGTGCAGCATTGCCTCCTGACTGTTAAGTGCAAGTACATCTTGAAGCTGTGCCATTTCAGCAGCAAGCCCTGGGATTTACACATTTTGTCTGTCTCAATTGTGGGATGGTGCAATAACTCTAGTTACACCCTGTTTTATTTGAACGAGAAGTGTACCTGTTAGAGAGGTGACTGAGGCACCACCCTCACTTGAGACACTGAACAGGGGATGCAATCCCATCCATGCAGCCAGATCATCTTTTCTGGGCATTTTTACACCCACCAAGCACAATGGTATGGCAGCTGCCCTCTGTGACAAGGTCATGGAGAGGATGAAAGACACTCTGTGGAATGAAGCCCATCTTTCCAAACACTTGGGTGGCTTGAGGAGAAACTAGGATACACATGGGCCTTGCATTCAAAATGCATGTAATCATTTCAACTGCCACAGACTCAAAGTTTCTAGGTTGAGGCTGTTCCTGTTGTGACTGGTTGCCCTCTCCTGCAAGTCATTGTCTCAGGTTCAACCCAGGGCCTGAACATTTCCAAGAAGTGAATCTCCTGTAGGAGTAACCCTCATCAGTTGTACTTTTTGAGCATCCATGTCTAGTAGTATCTAATCTTTTGTCCTCCCAGGCCACAGGCAGTGAAGCTCTTTTAGGACAAGATCCAGGTACCACATCTGCTTAAACAGAGGGATCACCCAAGACATGATGTCAGCTCAGATGAAACCATCATTTGCATGGCAGTGAAGGATGATGAAATCCCACTGAAATTTGTATCCAGGGCAGACATGCTGCCATAATTCTGTGAATTAGCACAAAGATTCAGAACTCTAGACTCACATTCTCTCACTAAGGTTACTGTCTTTCTTCTGATGTCTCCTGCATCATATCAGCATACTGTTGGGAGTCTTTTCATCTGTACCATTTTGAGGTTTTGAAGGCAATTCCAAAAGCCCTTGAAGACATTGAGTGCCAATGCACCAGCTGCATCTTTTTCTTGCTGCAATGTACCCATGTTTGACCAAATCTACAGTCCACCTCTAGTAGGATTTTAGCTTTGTTCCAGCCACAGAGGTCCAGGTTGGCCAAGGCTTCAGAAGCCATTTCCCTTGTCTTTTGGTAATAACCCATGCATGATCAGACTGATGGCTCTGTCTTTTCCAATGGCAGCATTGTTTTGTGCATTGTCTCCAGTAGCTACTAGGTTGGCTATTACCTCAGCAGCAGCTGCTCTGTCAGTTGAACCACACAGAAACAAACTGTAATTGTGGCTTAATCTCATGATTCATCTCCAAATGCCAGGGTGTGTCTCACCCACTTCACAGCTCAAGAGCTCAACCAGAGGTCAAGTACGACCATGAGATACCTTCATGACATGGCAAAGGCTATGTGATCCTGCTGCCAGTGGATCTTACACTAATTGCAGTTCCCAGTTTGGAGCAACTACCTCCTGTCTGCAATACATTGATCAGATCCTGAAATCCTTCAAAGCTATAGACTTTGATGCTTCATAGCCTTGCTGAAAACAAGGGTGCCTTCTATCAAAGTTGTTCACAATTGGTTGGGAGAAATTTCAAAGATTTTGATGCTCCTTCTGCCATGGAATGCAGCCAATTGGCTCCCAAGCTGGAAGGATGATGCAATGACATATGAGCAATAATTGAGAAGAAACTCCAGATGGGATTGAGACACACTTGGTATATTATGAGGAAAACATATTGCTCCTAAATGCTGATGTTGCTGCCAGAGCAATCCATCAATGACTGACCTTCAACTCATTGCAAGGTTTAGGGTTCACCCTAAAATGTCAGCAAAAGACAAAATACACTGAAAAGTGGACCAAATTGGTCAGCCCTGACATTTCGGGGTTAAAAGAATTCATTGAAACAAGTACTTCACAGCCAAACAAGATGATAACAGCTGCCTGCCCTTGAAGCAATCGACTGCTGAGTCACATTAGACAACACCAAGCAAGCCAGCCAGCCAGCCAGCCAGCCAGCCTTTGAACACTACAAATATGAGGAGAATTACATCAGTGTATTTAACAACACATCTGCTTCATGTCCAACAACAATAGACAGTTTCTGGAAACAAATTAGAGATCAAACTCCAATGACCCAAATCATTAAATTTGTCTCATTAATTGAACCAGTCTGTGGTCTGTGCAATCACTCCATGTGTCAACTCACTACCCAACTGATTTTTCCTTTTATATGATTCTTAAAATTCAATATATCTTGCTGCACCATAGATCTAAAAATTACCTAATCCACTCGAAGAAAGAAATCCCACCCAGCAAGGGCTTTCCAACAATACTTACCAAGAGCACACCCCAATTTCCCCAAAAAAAAACTTTAGTTTTGATTTTCTCGAAGTTTCTTTGACAAAATTATTCAATATTCAATAGCACACGCACCTTAGGTCTAAACATTACAAAACCATCTCAGTGCATCCTCAAGGGTTTTCCAATGCTACCAATTGCAAGGTGGGGGTGGTCTCCGTGGTCTGGGAGATCTCAACATGAGAAACAAAACAAACAAACTACATTCCTCAATATCAACATCCAGTTTTTTTTACTAAATTTAAAAAAAAATCTTCTTCTCTCTTTAAATGCCTAAATTTAGGAATGAGTCAAGTTCATTCAAAAACCACACATTACACCCAAAGAAATAATTTTCCCCTTCCCCAGAAAATTGGAAAATAAGGGGAAAAAAAGTGAAGAAGATCACCCCTCTTAAAAGGGTTTAGGGTTAAACCCTAAACCCTAAACCCTATCAATACCACATAACAATCTATTTTAGATTGTATACCAGGTCCAATCCTGGTATTAAATTTCTGTTGCTGAGAAGTTAGCCAAGGGGCATGGTTGGGATTGATAATTGCATATTACAGGCATATGGGAAAAACAACAAAAACATTATTAAACAGTTGAATATAAATTCCAAAATGTGTTCTTGATATTCATTTTTTAATTTCTTTTCTCATTACAGACAGAATAAATAAATAAATAAATAAATTTGGGAACACTGCCTTCAAGATTGAATAAAATTGGGTTTATTTTGGGAAGTGCACTGATTGTTTGAAATTGGGTTTAAATTTCTCATATCAATGTAAAGTTTGCAATGGATCGAATCGACCAAATTGTAGTTGCAAAACTTCTAGGTCAAGGAAAAAAAAACTCTTTCATTTGTGTTAGGAGCATCCCAAGTTAAGTTCCATGAACTCATCAAACTCGGATGGCCCACTACCTATAAGTCGGTGTTGATTTTGAAAAATATTAGTTTGTAGGCAATTCCAAGATCAAGCATCTTTGGTAATTTTGTATTACAGTTTTGAACTCCAGCTCCCTCGTTCAAGTGGATGCTGATGAGTTTCCAGAAGTTTTACAAAAGTATCATGAACTAAAACTTGGAATCATTTAACATCATGAACTGAGTAGAATTTGAAGAACAGTATGATCCAACTGTATTTTAGAGTTTCAAGCCCCAACAACAACAAGAATCATACTTATTTTGAGCTCAGAATTTGGAGAATTGGATCAACATTGGAGTTGAGGAGGTAGTAGATGCTGAACGATTCTAGGCTCCCTGGAACTTGGCATGTGTGCAAGATTTTACTCCACTCTCCTTACAAATTCCTGAGTCATGAAAACAGATTGATAATTTTTCTACTTTATAGATTTAAAAATCATCACTTGTATCTTTCCGGATGAGTAATGCTTTCACTGTTTACAATAAACCATAATTCTTGACACTAGGTAGTCAAAAGCCAAATCTTACAGTCTAAGGCGAATTTCAA
>Ga0209611_10008574_pt1 | contig 15894 bp, 13 predicted proteins | sample S1TSphgellanicum_3_FD_187693 | JGI IMG/M metagenome (GOLD analysis project Ga0209611, IMG submission 187693) | Host-associated microbial communities from peat moss isolated from Minnesota, USA - S1T2_Fc - Sphagnum magellanicum MG (SPAdes) (version 2) | ecosystem: Host-associated > Plants > Peat...
CCGAACTCGCTGCGGCGAACGCGGCGAGGCGCCGGCGTTCGCTCGAGGCCGAATCGAGCGCAACACGCTCCGCCTGGAGGCGCCGGATGATCGGTTCGAAGACCGCGATCACGAGCGCAATCGTGACGCCCGTGAGCAGAAACGCCCAGGCGAGCACGGCGCGCTGCTGGGCGCCCATCGCTTCGCCCAAGCGTGCAGAAATGGCGCCGACCCAGCGGTCGAGCGCACGCACGTACACATCGAGTGCCGCCTCGAGGGTGAGCTCTGCTGCCGCCTGCGCCGCCGCGCCGGGGGGGTCCGCAGCGAACCTTGCACTCGCCGCGGCGAGCCGACGTTGCTGCTGCCTCAGCACCTCAAAATCGGCGCACAGCGACTCCTCGGCGGTGCAGATCGCGGTCAGACGATGCGCGACGACGCTCTGCTGCGCGTCCCATTCCTCGAGCGCGCGGGCGACCTCGCCGCTCTCGAAGGTGCGCGGTGCCTGCGCAGTCAGCATGGCGCGGTGCACGGCTTGAAAGGCCAGGAATCGTTGGCGGCCGGCCGCATCGATCAAATCGGCATGCCGGGCATCGAGGGCCAAGAGACCCTGAACACCGCTACCGGCACCGATCAGGCCGATGGCCAGCAAGACCACGATGCCGAGGAAACCGAGCCTGAGTCGGCGGCCGAAAACGCGTGCCGCGGGGCTCACTGCGGCCTCCGCTGCGGCGCGCGCTTCAAGCGTACCGGCGGATCCTCCCCGCGCCGGCGGCCGTGCTCGCCCCGAAGCAGGCCCATTGGAGAGGATGGAATCATTCTGACCTATCGGCGCCGTCGAGCAGGGCTTGAGCTGAAAACACCGGGCGCCGCTGCCGAGGCGTCGCCTCGGCTGGACTTTTAGGGTCCGGCAGACCAGACTTTTAGGGTCCGGCAGACCCAAAGGGTTGCCCTGTGGCCATACCTTGGCGACCTCAGCAGCGCTAGCGGGTGCCCGTCGGCGCCAGTGCGCGCGACACTCCCCACACCACGAGTCCGCCGAGCGCGAGCGCGCTCCCGACGTATCCCGTCGCGGTGAGGCCGAAGCCGAAGGCGATGGCCAAACCGCCGAGGTACGGACCGAGCGCGTTGGCCACGTTGAACGCCGAGTGGTTCAGTGAGGCCGCCAGCGCCTGTGCACGGCCGGCGACGTCCATGAGCCGTGTCTGCAGCACAGTCGCCAGGGCGCCCCCGAGGCCGATCGCAAACACGTCGAGCGTCACGGTCCACACGTTGTGAGCCGCGCGCGAAAACAGCGCGAGCACGAGTGCGGACCACACCAGCAGTCCCCCGGCGGTCCGCAGGAGCGCCCGGTCGGCAAAGCGCGGCACGATGACGTTGCCGGCGGTCATGCCGACGCCGAAAACGCAGAGCACGAGGGGTACGCGCACGGCCGGCAGGCCCGTCACCTGCATCAGCGTCGAGGCGAGATAGGTATAGACCGCAAACAGGCCACCGAAGCCGATCGCGCCGGTGCCGAGCGTGAGCCAGACCTGCAGCTCGCGCAGGGCACCGAGCTCACGCAGCGGACTTGCGCCCGCCGCCGCGGCATCCCGCGGCGCGAAGCGCGCGACCAGGAGAACCGAGGCGAACGCGAGTGCGGCGACGAGTGCGAATCCCGAGCGCCAACCGACGGCCTGGCCGAGCCAGTCGGCCAGTGGCACCCCGACGATCGTCGCCACGGTCAGGCCGAGCAGCACACGGCCCACCGCCTGGGTACGGCGCTCGGCCGGCACGAGGGACGCCGCGACGAGACTCGCGATGCCGAAATACGCGCCGTGCGGCAATCCGCTCAAGAAACGGCACAAGAGCATCCCATGGTAGGACGCTGCGAGCGCGGAGGCGCCATTCGCCACGGCAAAAATGCCCATGAGGGCGATCAACAGCGTGCGCCGCGGGATCCGCGCCGCGAGCACGGCAATGACCGGCGCGCCGATCACCACGCCGAGCGCATAGGCGCTGATCACGTGTCCGGCCGTGGGCTCGTCGATGCCGAGATCCCGGGCCATGTACGGCAGCAGACTCATGGCCGAAAACTCCGTCGTGCCGATCGCGAAACCGCCGACCGCCAGCGCGAATTGCACGAGACCCGGATGCGCGGCGCCGCGTGCTATCGCGATTTCTCCCCAGTACGGTCCGTCATGCGTGACCCGCCGCGGGGATCAGCGCGAGGCCGCCGCAGCGGCCGCCACGCCCTGCAGCATGCCGTCGAGTTGCGCGCGGTCGAAATAGCGGCCTCTCAGCACCACGGCACGGATCTTCTTGGTGTTGCCGATGTCCTCGAGCGGGTTCGCATCGAGCAGCACGAGGTCGGCGATCTTGCCCGTCTCGACGGTTCCCTGCTCGTCGAGCCGCCCCAGGAATTGCGCCGGATTGCGCGTCGCCGTCTGCAGCGCCTGCATCGGCGTGAGTCCGGCCTGGACGAACAAACCGAGTTCGTCGTGCAGGCTGAAACCCGGAAAGATATGCACTCCCGCGGCCGTGTCGGTTCCCGCCATGAAGGGCACACCGGCCCGGAACATCGCGAGCGTCATGTCGAGCTCCATCTGCACGAACTGCTTGCGCACGGGCAGTGGATCGGTATCCATCGTCGCGCGGATGTCGCGGACGAACATCGGCCAGGTCCGGTCCTTCCAGGCCCGCGGCGCATACATCGTGAGCGGATCGTGGCTCAGGTCGATATCGTCGACGAGCCATTGACCGCGCTCCCACACGAGCGTCGGCACCTGCCAGGTCTGGTTCTTCGCCATCAGGGCGATCAGCGCCTTGGCCCGGTCCGGATCGAAGGTCGCGACGTTCTGGCCGAGGCTTTTCGGGCCCTCGATGAGCTGGTCCTCGATGCTCGAACAGCCCTCGAAGATCCCCGTGAAGTGTTCGATGCTCTTCTGGCCCGCGTTCGAGGCCTCGGACGCGCGAATCGCATCCGGCACGTGGCCGACGAACACGATGCCGAGCCTTCTGGCTTCGGCGGCTGCGGCAAAATACCCGTCACGCGGGATCAGCGACTGAATCTTGATGAAATCGACGCCCTCGGCATGCAGCTCGTCGACGACGCGGCGGCCGTCCGCCGCATCCGCGACCGGCGCCGAACTCGGAAACCGGGGCGCGGGACCGTCGAGCATGGGGCCGGCGATGACCATGCGCGGACCGAGCAGTGTGCCTGCGGCGATCGCCGCTCGCCACTCCTCGAGCACGTTGAGATCGCCGCCCATGTCGCGCACCCCCGTGACGCCGTTGGCGACGAACAGCGGCAGACTGATTCTTTGGTCGCGCGGAATCCAGTCGCCGAACACCGTGTGCACGTGCATGTCCCAGAGTCCCGGGATCAGGTATTTGCCGCGCGCGTCCACGATCTCGGCCTGCGCGGGCACCACAGCCGTGGCGCTCGGGGCAATCGCCACGATGCGCCGCTGCTCGATCACGACGGTCATGTCCGGCTGTACGGGAGCCCCGGTCGCATCGATGAGGTTCACGTGCGTGAACACGAGCGCCGCGGGTGCCCCGGCGACGGCCATGCCGAGCGGAATGAGCGCGAGCAACAACCCGCTGACGATGTGATTCCGGCGCATCATGACTCCGTGGGACAGTAAAGGCATAGTCGCCCACGCGGGCTGCGATATGCAATGATCCATGGATCATCCCGACATCCGCGGAAGACAGCGAATGACCTCGATTGCCACGGTCCGCCGGCTTGGCGGCCTCGCGCTGCACCTCTCGCTCTGCTCGTTAGCCGCGGCGCCCGGGCCTGCCGCGGCGGAACGGGCGACGCCGCCCGCCGTGCGCGCCCCGGCAGCCCCGGCCACGGCGCCGTCTGGTGATACCGCGGTCACGCCCATGACACCCGACGTGGTGCCCGAGTACGAGGCGGTTCGACCGGATGCGGACTATATCAAGCGCGTGGTCATGATCCCGATGCGCGACGGCGTCAAGCTGTACACGGTGATCGTGATGAAGAAGGGCACGCTCGGGGGACCGATCTTGTTGTCGCGGACTCCCTACGACGCGAAGGAGTCCACGTCGCGCAGCAAGAGTCAGTCGATCACCGAAATCCTGCCCGTCATGGACACCGAGTTCGTCGAGGACGGCTACGTCCGCGTGTATCAGGACATCCGCGGTATTCACCACTCCGAAGGCGTCTATGTGATGAACCGGCCGATTGCGGGGCCCTTGAACGCCACCAAGATCGATGAGTCGACCGATGCCTACGACACGATCGACTGGCTCGTCAAACACGTCCCGGAGGGAAACGGCAAAGTCGGCATCGTCGGCAGCAGCTATCTCGGCTTCACGACGCTCATGGCCGAAATCGATCCGCATCCGGCGCTGAAGGCCGCGGTGCCGGAGAGCCCGATGGTCGACGGCTGGATCGGCGATGACTGGTTCCACAACGGTGCGTTTCGGATTCCATCGATCGGATACTATGTCTCGCAGAGCACCGCCAAGGCCGAGAAGAAGGATGACACCCTTGCGCTCGGCGTGGCGGACGATTACAGCCGCTACCTCGAAGCGGGCTCGATCGGCGACTTCATCCGTCATTGGGGGCTTGCCGGCTACCCTTACATCCGCAAGGTCATGGAGAATCCCGCCTATACCGACTTCTGGTCCTTGCAGGCCGTGGATCGCTGGTTCGCCGACCGGCCGTTCACGGTCCCGACCATGCTCGTCGTCGGGCAATGGGACCAGGAGGACTCCTACGGAGCCCCGGCCGTCTACAAGGTGCTCGCGCCGAAGGACCCCGCAGGGCGGTTGCTGACTCTCGTGATCGGACCCTGGCGCCACTCCGGCGTCAATCATTACGGCTACGACCTCGGCGACCTCACGTTCGCGGGCGACACGGCCGCGGGATTCCGCTCGGGGACCATGAAGCCTTTCTTCGATCATTACCTCAAGGGCGGTCCGGATCCCCACACACCGCGCGTGCTGACGTACGCCACCGGCGTCGATCGCTGGGAAGCCTCGCCGCATTGGCCCATGGGCACGCCGACGCCGCTATATCTCGGGGCGCGGCATGCGGCGGATTTTGCGCAGCCCTCGGCGGCCGGACACGACGATTACCTCTCCGATCCCGCGAAGCCCGTGCCCTTCGTGCCGCGTCCCGTGAACTTTGAGGACAGCCAGCAATGGCATTCGTGGCTGGTGCGCGATCAGCGTTTCGTGTCCGACCGCCCCGACGTGCTCGTGTTCAAGAGCGCCCCGCTCGGCAAACCCGTGCACATCATGGGGGCCCCGCAGGTCGATTTGTTCGCGGCCACGTCGGGCAGCGATGCCGACTGGGTCGTGAAGCTGATCGACGTCTATCCGAACCGGTCGCCCGAACCGCCGTCGCAGGGCTCGAAACCCGGCATGGCCGGGTACGAACTGCCGATCGGCATCGAGATCTTCCGCGGACGCTACGTTCACGGCTTCGATCGCCCGGCCGCATTGACGCCCGGGAAAGTCGAGGAGTATCGGTTCGGTCTGCCGAACGTCGACCATGTATTCCTGCCCGACCACATGATCGAGGTCCAGGTTCAGTCCTCGCTGTTTCCGCTCTACGACCGCAATCCGCAAACCTACGTCGACAACATATTCAATGCCCGACCCGAGGACTATCGCAGCGCCGTCGAGAGCGTGTATTACGGACCCGGGACACCCAGCAGCGTGCTGCTGCCGATCGCGCCGTAGGGACGGCGAGAGTCCGGCTCATGCCCTTCCTCGAACTCGATGGCCGGCGGCTCCATTACCTGACGCGCGGCGCCGGTGTTCCCGTCGTATTGCTGCATGGACTCGGCTCGAGCGGCGCCGATTGGGCTTTTCAGGCACCCGCGCTGCAAGAGCGCTTTCGCGTGATCGTGCCGGATCTGCCCGGCTGCGGGCACAGCCCCGCGCCCGATCACCCGTATTCCGTGCCTGCCTGGGCCGATGCGACGTGGGCATTGCTCGACGCGCTCGGCGTGGATCAGCCGAATCTGATCGGCTTCTCGATGGGCGGTGCGGTCGCGCTCGAAATGGCGCTGCAGCGCCCGGGCCGGGTGCCACGCCTGGGGCTCATCAACAGTCTCGCGAGCTATCGCGTCGATCATTGGACGAAGTGGTGCAAGGCGCGCGTCGATGCCGGGCTCGTGCGTCTGCTCGGCATCCGGCGCACGGCGCAGCTGATCGCGGCGCGCTTGTTTCCGCATCCGGCCCAGGCGCCGATGCGCGAACGCGCGGCGACCGTGATCGGAGCCGTGCCCGCCAACACCTATCTTGCCATGGCGCGTGCGCTCGAGCGCTGGTCGGCGCTCGGCCGGCTCGACGCCTTGACGAGCCGCACGTTGATCATCGCGGCGGAACACGACTACACACCGCTCGCGGAGAAGCGGGCGCTGGCCGCGCGTATTGGGGGGACGCTGATCGTGGTGCGTGAATCGCGCCACGGCACGCCGTTCGACGCCGTCGAGATCACGAACGCGAGCCTCCTCGCGCTGCTGAACGACGCCGCTCTGCCGGGCGAGGCGCGGTGGCACCGCGACGACCCCGCACTGCCGCCGCCCGTATCGCTGGTGAGGAGCCTCGCAGACGAGCATGCCGCAGTGCCGCGAGCGGATCCCGGCGTGCCGCTCATAACGAGTGCAGTGCAGGCCTCCGATCCGGCTGCGCGCGGCGCCGTGGACGGGTGACCCGAGCGCCGCGGCTGGTTCTGACCCGAGTGCCGCGCTCCACCTGCGGCCGGGCCTTACCCGAGTGCCGTGCGCCGCCCGCGGCCGCGGCTGACCCGAGCGCCGCGCGGATTTCGGGCGGTCGAGGTGTGTCCCGCGCCGGGCGGGCGTGCTAATTTTCGCTTTTCGACGCCCAGCGAGCCATGACCAATGAACGCCGAATCGATTCCCTCGAGCCCGCCAGCCGCCGCGGGGTCGGTCCCGAGCCCCGAGGCGCGGGCCTTGATCGGCGAGCTCATCGGCTTTCGCACCGTCTCGCGCGATTCGAATCTGGGCCTCATCGAATGGGCCCGGGATTACCTCGTGGGGTTCGGCGCGAAGACGCGCCTGACGTTCGACGCTGAGGGCAAGAAGGCCAATCTGTTCGCGACGCTGGGGGATTCGACCCAGCCGGGCCTGATCCTCTCGGGACATACCGACGTCGTGCCCACCGAGGGACAGGCCTGGGATACCGATCCATTTGCCGCCATCGAGCGGGACGGCAGACTCTATGGGCGTGGGACAGCGGACATGAAGGGCTTCATTGGCGTGAGCCTCGCCGCCGCGCCCCGGTTCGTCGCGGCGTTGAACGCCGGTCGGCTCGACGCCCCGCTGCATTATTCCCTGAGCTATGACGAGGAAGTCGGCTGCCTGGGAGTCCGCGGGCTGATCCGGGATCTCGAGGAACAGGGCATCCGCGCCGCCGGCTGCGTGGTCGGCGAGCCGACCTCGATGCAGCCGATCATCGCACACAAGAGCATGCAACGCTTTCGCTGCGCCGTGCATGGCGTCGAGGGACATTCCGCCTACGTCACTCGCGGCGTCAATGCGATCGAGTACGCGGCGAAGCTCATCGTGTTCATCCGCCACCTCGCCGATCGCCTCGCCGCCTGCGAACAGCGGGACTATGGGTTCACGGTACCCTTTACCACGCTGTCGACCGGCGTGATCCGCGGCGGCATCGCCGCGAACATCATCCCCAAGGACTGCGAATTCATGTTCGACATGCGCACCCTGCCGGGCACGTCGCCGACCGCCCTGCAGCGCGAAATCGAGGACTATGCCGCACGGCTCAGCGCTGAGATGTGCGCCTCGAATCCCCGCGCCGGGATCGAGCTGGTCTGCGCCAGCGAGACCGCGGGGCTCGCGGCTGCCGAGAGTGATGCGATCGTAAAATGGGCCGTGCAGCTCGCAGAGGCGACGAGCGTCGGCAAGGTCTGTTACGGCACGGAAGCCGGTTTGTTCCAGCGCATGGGTGTGCCGACCGTGATCTGCGGTCCCGGCGACATCGAGCAGGCGCATCGACCCAACGAGTTCGTGTCCTTGGACCAGCTCGCGCGCTGCGAGGCGTTCATGCAGCGCATCGTCACGAGCGGCTACGCTGGCGGGGCGCCCTAGCGGGTCGGAGCCATTTGTAGTCATTCAGCAACGCTTGAGGTCGCGTACTGAGAATCAGCCGGTTTCAGATGTTGTCCTACAACGTCTATGGCCGTCGGCGTAAGGGCAATGGGGCGCGGCAGGCGCATGCTCTCCACCACGAGAGTCCGCCCACAAAATAGGCTTCAAGCCATGTGTATATCGTGACACGCCGCCCCGTGGCATTGACGCCCCGGTGGGCGGGTGCCCTAGTCCGCCTGTCCGCTTTTGTCGCGTGGCTGCTTGCAGCAGCACCCGCCGCCTTTGCCCAGACACCCTCGCCGCTGCAGGAATGGCAATATTCGGGCGGCGTCGCCCTCTATAAGCTCTACGTACCCAACCAACCGGTATGGCAGGCGGATGCGGGTCTCGCCGTCGAATCGCACCCGCTATGGGAGGGTGCCACGACGCGGCGCGAGTTGCTGGGTCCCGTCATCGACGTGCGCTACAAGGATTTGGCGTTTGCCTCCGTCGGGGAGGGTCTCGGCTACAACTTCTTGCGCAGCGACAATTTTCGAGCAGGGTTAGCGCTCGGCTACGATCTGGGCCGGCTCGCGCGCGACGACCTGGCACACTTGAAAGGCCTCGGCGACATACCGTCCGCAGCGGTGACCAAGTTGTTCGCCTCCTATGTGGTGTCAAAGTCATTTCCTTTGGTCATGCGCGGGGACGTGCGCGAATTCTTAGGGGGTGCCGACGGAATGGCGGCCGACCTCGAGGCCTACGTGCCGCTCCCCGGCAGCTCCGAGAAGCTCGTCATGTTTGCCGGACCGTCGATCACGTTTGCCGACCGGCTGCACGAACAAAGGCTGTTCGGCGTCGACCCGAACCAAGCGTTCGCGTCCGGCTACCGCAATTATCAGGCCCACGGCGGCTTGGAGTCCGCGGGGTTCGGGCTGACGATCACGCGATTCATCTCCAAGGCATGGCTCATCAACCTGGATCTCGCCGCCAATCGCCTGTACGGCAGCGCCGCCGCCAGCCCGATCACGGAAACCCGCTTCCAGGGCATTGCTGTGCTGTCGGTGGCCTACAAATGGCATTAGCCCTCCCCGGGCTGGCCAGACCCGTGAGTACCCTGTAGGCCGACTCGGATCCTGGGCACGCGCCCGGCGGGTATTCGGCTTCATTGATGCCCTGCTGCGGCGCACTTGCGCTGCCGTGCCGCTCGCATTGCAAGCCATCTGCTAATCTGGTACCTTTAATAAAAAAGGTAGCTTAAAAAAGAAACCATGTCCGAAGCCGTGGCCGTCGATTCGAAATTCAGCCCAATCCGTAAAGGATTGCTCGAATTTCTGGTGCTCAAGATCGTGAGCGGCACGACCGTATACGTGCCGGACATCTTGAAACGCCTGGCCGGTACGGAATTCGCGACCCAGGAAGGCACGCTCTATCCCTTGCTCAGCAGGCTGCGCCGCGAGGGGCTCGTCGACTACCAGTGGCAGGAATCCGAGAGCGGCCCGCCGCGCAAGTATTACCGGCTCACTCCGACCGGCAAGACACATCTCTTGGCGCTCGATGAGTACTGGGCTTTGATCAACGCCACTGTCTCCAGTCTAGGAAGCTGAACATGCAGAAGGTCATCACGGTGAGTCTGAACGGCATCGCGTACCAACTCGACGAGAACGCCTACGCGCAGCTGCATGCGTATCTCGACGCTGCCGCCCGTGCGCTCGCTGCGAATCCCGACAGTTCAGAGATCGTCGCGGACCTCGAGCAGGCGATCGCCGAGAAATGCACGCGTTTCTTGAGTCCGCACAAGAACGTCGTCAAGGCGGCTGAAATCGAGCAGGTCTTGCGGGAGATGGGGCCCGTGGACGGCGAGGATGCCGCGAGCGGCGGTTCAGCGACCGGCAATGACGCGGCGGCCGGCGCTGGGTCCTCTGCTGCGGACGAAGGCATTCCGGGTGCGACAGGAGACCCGGGCGCGGCGGGGCCCCGAACGCCGGGCGATAGCGGCACTGGCGGCGGTGCTGCCGCCTCGGACCGGGCGGCCGGTGTCGCACCGAGCGGCCGGCGCCTCTACCAGATCAGCGAGGGCGCCATCCTGAGCGGCGTCTGCACAGGTCTCGCCGCCTACTTCGCGATCGACGTGATCATCGTGCGCGCGATCTTCGTCGCACTGCTGTTCCTGACCGGCGGCATCGCCCTGCTCGGCTACGTGATCCTGATGTTCATCGTGCCCTACGCCAGCACCTCCGAGGAGCATGCGGCCGCGCGCGGCCTGCCGTTCAACGCACGCATCCTCGTGGAAGGTGCAAAGCAAAAATACGCCCAATTCCGGCAGGGAGCCGAATGGCAGGGCACCCGCGCGGAGTGGCGCAGCGAATGGCGCCGCATGCGCGCCGAGTGGCGCGCGCAGCGCCGCAGGCTGCGCAACGAATGGCGCGCCAACTCGCGCTTCGGCAGCCGGCCGGGCGGCGTGGCTCCACCGGGCGCGGCGGTGCCGATCACGGCCGGACGCTATGCGGCGCACGTGATCGGCGGCTCGGTGATCGCGGTCCTGAGCCTCGTGTTCGCGCTGATCAGCATCGCCTGGCTGTTCGTGTTGCTCTCGCTGCTCACCACGGGCGCCGTGCTCGGATTCGCGCTGCCATTCGGCGTCCCGCTCTGGGTGACGATTCTGATCCTGGTGCTGCTCTATCAACTCATCGCCTGGCCGATCGGTTCGATGCGGCGCGCGGCGTATTATTCGATGGGGGGCTACCACCCCGGCTGGGTCGAAGCCTGGAACGGCATTTTCGCCGTCGCGCTTGCCGTCGGCGTGATCTGGTACGGGTACCACCATGTCCCGGAGCTGCGCGCGTTCTTCGATCACTTGACGCGTTGGTGGCACGAGGCGACCGGCACCGGTTCAGGCGCCTTTACTTAAAGCCCGACCTCAAGCACGCGGCCGCGCCGTGAAACACCGGGGACGACGGCCGTTTACGACGGTGCGCGCTATGGCCGTTTGACGAGCCCGCTGACGACCAACGCGGCATCGGACCGGCTCCAGGACGCGGGCACGCTGCGCGGCTCGACATCTTCGGGCAATTCGTGCGCGCGGAAGAACTCGCGCGCGTGGATCACGCGATCGCCGCGAGCGTTGCGCTGTTTGAGCAGCAGCCCGCCGGCCGACTCGCGCCGCAACGGCAGGATCAGGATCTCGTGCTCGCGCGCGCGCAGCGCCACCGAGTCGGCATCCGCCAGATAGGCATCATGGGTTGCCCGCGACAGGTACAGATTGCCACGCGCAACCGAGACTTCGGCCGGCACGGTCGACTCACGATAGGCGCGCATCATGGCGCTAATCTCCGCGACGACCCGGCGCGCGGCGATGGCAACCGGAGCACTGAGTTCCAAGCCGAAGTCCAGGCTCGCCGCCTCCACGAGGAACACGGTCACCTCGCGCGGAAACTCGCCGCCGAAAATCTTGCGGCCTGCCGTGAGGGCATGCTGCCAGCGAAAATCGTGCAGGGTGAAGCCCGTTGCGGGGGCGCACTCCAACTCGTGGCCGGGCACCCGGAAGATCGCGCCCGGCTGCGCGCCGCTGCGCACGGCATCGACGACGATGAGCTGCTCTGCACCCCGCGCCTTGAACATGACGTCCATGCCGCCGGTCCCCGCGTCGAACACCCGAATGTTCGGCTGCGGATCGCGCTGCTGAATGCCCTGCAGCGCCTGGGCGACGACGACGCCCACTCCATCGTCGGAGCGGGTGCAGTTGCCACAACCGATCACGCAGAGCATGGGCGCTCTAGACTCCTGGATGCGCCACGACCAACAGATGCGCCACGACCAAATGCGCTACAACCAGATGCGCCACGACCAAATGCGCCACAACCAGATGCGCCACAACCAGATGCGCCACAACCAAATGCGCCACAACCAATCGATGCGCCAGAACTAAATGCGCCACAACCGGCACCACCAATCGGGCTCGACCGGCAATGCCAGCTCGGGCAGATCGCACCATTTGCGATGCACGAGGTAGTACATGCATTCCTGGCAGCGCATCTGGTCCTCGCCGAAGGGGTGGTTGGTGAAACCGGAGAGCACGAGCTTCGCCTTGAGGTCGTTCGGGGCCAGTCGTTGCAGTGCGGCGAGCAGCGCGGCGAACTGATGATTGTCCTCCGGAAACGGTGCGGTCTCGGTTTTCAGACCGTCGGCCAACAGCTTCGCGATCCTGTCGCGGAGCTGCTTTTCTTGGTCGTTGAGCATGCACGTGTTCCTCACGACTGCTCGAGAGTTCAAGAGTCCCTGGCCCAAGCCCCGCCATGGCGGCCCTTTCTCTCGCTGTTCCAAGCTTTTTATTGATCGTGTCGCCGGGGGACTCACTCCCCCGAGCGCTCACAGATCCGGACGTCCCGTATACTGTAACTCCTAGCCGATGCGGAAACGTGACAACTCTTTGCCCGTCCTCGCGTCGTGGGCATGCACGGTACACACGAGACACGAGTCGAAGGATCGCGCGACGTGCCCGACTTCGACGGGATCCGTCGGATCGGCGATCGGTGCGCCCACGAGCGCTTCCTCGATCGGACCGCGTGTTTCGCGGGAATCCCGCGGACCGACGTTCCAGGTCGTGGGTGCGACGATCTGGTAGTTCTTGATCTTGCCGTCCTTGACCTCGATCCAGTGGCACAGCGCCCCGCGGATTGCCTCCGTCGCCCCCCAACCGCGTCCGTCGCGCTCCTTGGGTTTGATGTACCAGGGATCGTTGAGTCGAAATTCCCGCAGACAGTGTTCGGTCTGCCGATACAGCATCACGGTCTCGTGCATGCGCGCGATCTGGCGCAAGTGCAGGCTCGGTCCTCCCATTTTCTTGTACATGTCCACGATGAACGGGTCGTAGTACTGCCAGGATTCGCCCTGCCTTCCGCCCGCGACCAGCTGGCGCGCGAACGGGCCCGCTTCCAGCCGGCCGAACTGATCGTGATTGACGGCCGTCGCCCAGGAATACCCGGCGTCGAAATCCATTGCATTCTTCTGCCGCGCCTTGGTGGTGCGATCGAAGGGATGCACGTCCGCGCTGCCCTCGTCGTACCAGCTGTGCGTCATGTTCTCGCGGGTCCGCTCCTGCGTCATGAGCACGTGCGTATCAGCCTTGCCGTCATACACGCCGCTCTTCATGATGAGTGCGGCATTGCGCCCGTCGATGGTCGGCTTTTGATACTTGTCCTCATGCGGAAGGTAGCCCCACGAGATGTACTTGCCGACGCCGCCGCCGTATTTGTCGAGCCCGATGTCCAGTCCCATGCGCCAATAAAACCCGAGATCCGAATTGGCGTGCGCCGGGCTTTCGTCGAGCCACGCCTGGAAATCATCGAAGCTCTTGATCTGTTGGTAGCGCTCGAGCGTGCAGCCCAGCCAGCAGGGCTCCAGCCAGGTCTTCCGGTAATATTCGAGCAACGACCAGGACCGCGTGATGTCCGAGAGGGTCGGAGCGCACATGACGCCGCCCGGTACCATGTAGCTCGAATGCGGCCATTGACCGCCGAACAAGGCATAAATCTCCACCGGCTTGCCCGAGATCGTGACCCCGAGCTCGTAGGACCTCCCCGTGAAGGGCGCGAAGCGTTTGACGGCCTCCTCGTAGAACTTGCTGCCGCGATATTTCTTGTTGGTCATGTCGATGGCGTAAAGACCATAGAAATACCGCGGCTGGCTTTGCAGGCTCTCCGTGAGCTGTCCGATGTTGCGCGCGAGGATCGCGTTGCGCGGCACCTCGGTCTGCCATGCGGTGTCGAGCGCCCACGCAGCGCACGTCAGATGCGAGGCGCCGCAGATCCCGCAGGCCCGCGGCGTGACGACCAGTCCCGCCTGCGGATCCTTGTCGCGCAGAATGATTTCGAACCCGCGAAACAGCTCGGCGGAGGTCCATGCGTTCTTGACCACACCGTTCTCGACGTCCACGCGCACGTCGAGATCGCCCTCGACCCGTCCTACCGGCGAGATATCCAAGGTTTGTACTGCCATGATTGCGACTCCTGAGGTCAGACGATCAACTCTGAGGGTCAGACGACGAACATATCTTCCTCGGCCCAGGCCGGCGCCGCATTCTTGGCCGCGCTCGTCAACGTGATGTAGCCCTTCTTGTCGACGCCGAGCGGCAGGTCCTTCGGAACGCCCATGACGGTTTGGGTCCGGAAAACCGTGCCCGGGTTGAGCTCGAAGTGAGGAAACTCCGGCTCCGTGCATCCGAGGCAGGGCATGCCGGCGCGCGTCTTGGATGATTGCCGGTTCCACAGGATGCGATTGCAGGGCGAATGAGTCATGGGTCCGCGACAGCCCAGGTCGTAGAACAGGCAGCCCTTGCGCTGGCCGAACTCCGTGGCCGAGACCTTGTAGGCAAAGTGCATGTTGCGCGTGCAACCGGTTTGCGTGAAGCTCTGGAAGAAGGTCTGCGGCCGCTGCAGGTCATCGAGGCTGATGTCGCCGCCGCGCCCGGTCGCCACGGCGACCACGATTTGCGTGATCCAGTCCGGATGCGCCGGACAGCCCGGAATGTTGATGACCGGAAGCCCCGCTTTGGATTTGAAATCCTTCCCGAGAAAGCCGCCATGATTGCGCTTGAGGAACTGCAGGCCCTCGGAGTCGCTCGGATTCGGCGCGGTGGCCGGGATGCCGCCCCAGGTCGCACAATCGCCCACCGCCACGACGTAGGCGGCCGCATCGCTGAGCTCGCGCACCCACTGCTTCATCGGGCGGCCTGCAAAGCGGTTCCACTCGCCCGTTCCGCCCGGTGCGTTCACGACGGTGCCTTCAAAGACGAATATGTCGAGCGGGAGTTTCCCCGAAGTGCAATCCCGCAGCAGCTTCTGAAGATTGTCGCCGAGTTCGACGCCCAGCGAGGGATGCCAGAGAATGTTGATGCCGAAATCCGTCACGAGATCGACGGCGCTCGGCTCGTCGGCATTGAGAAAGGACATCGTGTTGCCCGAACATGCGCCACCCTGCAACCAGAGCAGATTTGCCATACGAATCCCCCAAAGTGATGTGTTGAGGCCGTCGTCGCCGGAAAGTGCTGCAATCGCCGTATCAAAGTGCTGCAAACACCGTGCCAATGTCACGGCAACCGCTGTGAGCGCTATAGGACCGAGGCGCGGCGCTCCCGAACTACAAAGATTGTTTACGGTGATGGCTCGGCTGCAAACGAGGTATACAGTGCAAGCCTGCGATGGCGAGCAAGTCGTGTGGTAGAACACGAAGGGTGATTGCGCCCCTGGCCAGCTCGCCGCCTTTCCCATCCGAGAATTGCTGGCGGGATCCAAAGATCTGCGGGTAAGATCTCGTCACGGAGCAGGATCGTGATCATTGGACCTGCCGTTCGCGCGATACCAGGAGAGCCGGAATGGGTACCAAGCGCAATCAGTGGATTCAAGGGGCAGTAGGGGTCGCCGCGCTGCTCAGCGCAATTCAACTTTTCAGTTTGGCGGACGTCTCGATTTCGCGATCTGTGGCTACTGTGCTGATGTTTGCCACGAGTTACTTTGGCATTCAGCGCCTTTATTCAGCGTTGCTCGACGTCGCGCTCATCATTTCAAGCCATCCTCGTCGACAGCTCAACGACACGACCGCACCGCCGTAAATGCCCTGGAGGCAAGGGCGGCAGTCGACACGACGGAGCGCCCAGGGATGGCGCGACCCGGCAGCGGCGGATGCGCAACGTGAGTGGAGCAGAGCCGCCAGCCGCTCATAGTCAATCCGCTCATGCCGCTCTCGTGACCGCATCATTTCTTGATGTTTTCTCTAGAAATGCGCCTTGAGCGCGCGCGGGGTTCGAAGGTAACGTGAAGCTTCAATGGTGCGAGGAAGTCGATGG
>Ga0209611_10008575_pt1 | contig 15894 bp, 11 predicted proteins | sample S1TSphgellanicum_3_FD_187693 | JGI IMG/M metagenome (GOLD analysis project Ga0209611, IMG submission 187693) | Host-associated microbial communities from peat moss isolated from Minnesota, USA - S1T2_Fc - Sphagnum magellanicum MG (SPAdes) (version 2) | ecosystem: Host-associated > Plants > Peat...
TTCGGGTGTATTCACAAAGACACGATAATCCAGCGAATTTTTTTTCACATTTGGTGAGCTCATTGAAAATCCCAGCACCCAATGTTAACAGTGGCTTGAAGTGCACCCTCAGCTTACAGAGTTGCCCTGTCAATTTCTCAAAAGCGATTAGGAATTAATTTGGTTTTCAAACCAGAGCTGTAATCAATAAGGCAACAACGCAATGCATTTGGAATTTGTAAGTTGTAGAAGATTTATCATATTAAAACTGTAGCTAATTAATTATTTTGAAGTGTGATGTTTGGTCCATTTCACAGGTGCAGATAGCTGATTAGTTGCTGGGATTACAGCAATGCTCTTTCCTCCATATTCTTTCTTCCCCTTCGGGAATTGTCATCTTCCAGAATAAAGGTTTCAGCCCTAAACAAAAACTCATTGCTTTGCTTTTCTGTTGTGACACAAAGAAACTGCCTTCCTGTAACAGGAGTCTCCTTGTTGCAAAGGTTTATTTGTTGCTTGAATTATAGTGGCTGTTTGACATGCAAAATAGACCAAGGTCACCAATGTTTCTGTAAGGCCTTCACCATTGCACCAGACCATTGTCGTCACCATGCCATGGTTGGTGTATATCTGTTCAGTATTGGGAAAAACTGAGGTCAAAACTGAGATCAAAACTTCGATTATTGTAACTATTCTTAGTTTTACAAATCTTTGGGTAAGAAATTCAAACTGACATTTGAAGATGTGAGATCAAAACTGAGATCAAAACTTTGATTATTGGAACGTTTCTTAGTTTTACAAATCTTTGGGTAAGAAATTCAAACTAACATTTGAAAATGTTTAATGTGTGAACATATGATAATGTTTCATAGATATATATTAATGAAATTGTTTAGAATAATTTGAAATGAAGATATAATGAGTGTAGAATGTTTTATAAATACTTATCAGATTTGCTATTTTAAAGCAGGGTGAGCAATGATTTTATTGATAAACCTTAATCTTTAAAAAAGACTTGAAATGATATTATTATGAAAAAATAATTAAAATTCTCCTTAACATAATGATAAAAATGATTTTAATTTTATTTTTCATGTTCTTTTTGTTTGTCATTATAAGAAATGTTGGCATGTGTGGATTATTAATATTCATAAAACTATTGAGTAATAAAACACAAAAAAGACAAAAGTGTGGATTTTATGATGTGCCACTATGTTTTTTTTCAATTAAGGGTTAATTTTAGGATGTGACACTAATAATATTTTACAATTATGTAATTGCAGCATTAAAAAGAGACTCTGAATTTTCCACAGAAGGCGGCTTAAAATATTTTATTTTTAAGCACTATACTAAATAATGAAACTAGTGTGCTTGAGATTTTCTTTCAAATTTTTGGCATTGGCAAGTAGGTATTTTTCAGATTTTTTAGCAATTCCAAAAAAAATTAATTGGTGCCTAACCAGCCTAGGTATTACATTATTAATTATGTTTGTTTGAAACTTTTCTTTAATCTTTTTTGTTTTGATGCAAGGTCAATTAATCTCCATAAATTTAATGGGATGATTGAAACATAAAACGAAACAATGAATAGTTTATTAGATTATGGAATGTTCATTATTATTTTGATGAGATTGCAAATCACTTGTGATAATGATTTCCTTCAAATGATGAAACAATGAAAAAAAAGAAATGGTCTTTAAAAAAAACACTCATGTAAATAGGTCCCCAATGCCCATATGAAAGGAGGATTGGGTTCTCTAGATGTCAAAGTGACAAATGATGGGATGATGAAAATACAACATGAATTTAAAAGCTTATAAATTAAATATTGATATAGTTCATTAAAATTATTCTGTGAAGCAATTTAGTTTTTTGGGAATGAGAAATAAGGGTGAGATGGGGTGAGATGGCCACGTAATCTTCCAGTCATGGAGACAAAATGGCTAGTGCAAGTAGACGTGTGTAAAAACTAATGGAACCTTCCAAAAACCAAATCAAAAACCAAAATGAAATGGTGGTGACAACAATCTACAAACTAACATATGAAGGAAAATTCATGGATGTAAAGTGCCCTCCAAGTACACTACAAATTTTCTCATAGTGCTTCATGTGCCCCCAATTATCACCCCTAGCATTTGAACAAAAGTCTTATTTCCAAAAACAATTATGTTCATGTTTCCAAAAACTTTGTGATGTGTGATAATTTTAAGAGAGAAAACAAAACCTTTGGGTGCACCCCAATTAATTAGCATGAAAGGTGGTTGCATTGATGGCCTATGATAGTGCAAATTATGGGGCATCAATGGTAAGGATCAAAGAAAAACTGGAGTTAGGATAGAGAGAAAGGGACCCCTAAATGCCACCCAAATACAACCACAATCACAGCTGAAATCATTTGATTGTGATAAATGTAAAGATAAATTCTTCAATAACATGTACATTAACGGAAAATGCATAATGTAATTCACATTTAGATTATTCTTTTCTCCAAATTGAAGGGCTAACGAAAGTCAATTGTCATGAACCATATTATCATAACTTTTGACAATAAAATTAAGATAAGTGTGAATGGCTTCATTTAACCATGTATTTCCTAACCATGTGCTATACTTAGAATGTGGACTCCTAAAAGGAGAGGGGTTTACCATTATGAAAATTATGTATGCATAATTGACATCAAGTTTTAACCACCCACCAAATCATACAGTTAATCCTGACCCCTTCTCATTATTTATTCCACATCTTTTGGTGGCATTTCAGTTAAAATTTTCATGCATTCAATTGCATGTTAAAAAATCTTGAAATGTGTTATACATTTCCTTGCTAATTGCAATTGTGTCAGTCTACTTTTATTCAAGGTTTTTTTTAATGGCAAGAATTTCTCTCCAAAGAAGTAATATATGATCCTAACAATTTATTATTCTGAAAAACTTGTCCAATTCTTAGTTTTTGTCCTTTCTTCCTCATTAGAAGCTTTGCTTATAACTGTCAAAAGGTTGATTATAATGTAAATTTCCTAACTCACTAATTCACTTTTGTTGATGACTTTTTAAATAGCTAATATAACTGATAGTCATGTTATCACAACAATAAAAAATTACAACCCTAGAGATGACCTAAGGATTGCAACACTTCATTTCATTTCACATGGGCACAATGGATGCGATCCCTCTTTCAACACATTGTTTCATCTTTTCTAACAATCAAATTAGAGTTATGTATACTTTCTAAACCCAATCATAGGCTTTGGATAATATGGCTTTAAATTATGATAATAAACAAAGCCATATTATCTTAAGCTCATGAGTATTCCTTATGCATGCAACCCTAGGTTAAGGCATATGCTTCTATTAGCTTTTGAAGTTTTATTCCAAGCTCAAGTGGCTTTTCCAGGCGTGCAAGGTAAAGTGTCCATAATTTGGAAAGAACATAAGAAAAGAGATAAGAGGTTCTTTGGTGGGTTTTCCCTACATTTATGGGTTTCATTTTCTATTGTAGTATAACGTAGTAAATGGTTTAGTCAGGGGAATTATTTTTTAAGAATTTCAAACCTTCAGGATTTGGAATTTTTGTGAAAAATATTTCAACTTCAATTCATTTTGAAAACATGAAAGCATCATAACATAGCTACTTAACATGAGTGGTATCAATGGTCACCTTGTAAATGTTGAATGAAAAAATGAAATTTACAATTTTGCATTTGAACGTGAATCGCACATTTTAAAAAAATAACATGCATAAAGGATTTTCAATGTTTTGAAAACTTTAGTGTGATACACAATGATTGTTGATTGAGAAACTTGTGATGTAAGAATTACATGCAATTGATGTAATCAATTAATAAATATGTTAGGAATGTATAATTTGAAATCAAGAACTATATTTTGAACCCAAGGGGGCTATTAATTGAAAAAAGTAGAAAATACATCAATAGAAATATATGATGCAATATATTGGTTGTTGGGTAGAAATTATAAATTAATTAATTCAAAAATAGAGTTATGTATATTTTGAAAATAAAGTTATGATAAATATAAGGGTATGTGTAAGTGTTTAATATTATAATTTTTTTACAAAAAAATAGCATGTGCATTAAAGATTTAAAATATTAGTTTTTAGTAGATTCAATTATTGTGAAATAATGTTTTGATTAATTTTTTATTAATAAAATTTTGCAAATTACAATTTTTTTCATTTCAATTGCATTCCATGCATGAAAACATGATAAAGTAGCCCAAAATGTAGCTTTGTTATGTAAAGAGTGGGCATCTCCAAATAAAATGTACAACAAATAGATGAATTTATGAAGTAATATCAAAAAAATTGGGTACATTTTTTAAAACTATTGTTCACATTATTTTTAAAAGTTAAATTTATATAATTATATTTTTCAAATGCATTTGCAAGTACTTGAATTAACAATTTGAAAAGTAAATTTTAAATACTTGAAAATATATGAATTTTTTTTGTAAATAATCGTTTTTTTTTCAGCCCTCAATATTGATGTGGTGAACATTTTAACACACACACACACACACACACAAATATTTATTTATTTATTTATTCTATTTTTGTCAATGGAATTTTTTTCATATTGAAATTCATTCCAACCTTCAAAGACTAACATAATTTTTGGGGAGATTGGGGTACTTTTCCAAGTCCAAATGACAATTTTTATACAATTATTTTTGAGGAATTAACTAGAAGGAAGCTAAAGGTGTCAATGAGGAAATCTAGAAGTTTCATTTAATTTGAGATGCTGAAGGAAGGTAAGAAGTTTTGAAAACTATATTTTTTAATTTTACAAATAAAAACAAGGTAGCAAGTAGGGTCAAAATATCTTGCTTGCACTTCCATAGTTTCATTTTTGCTTTCAGTTCCAAACTTTTCTAGCTCCAAATTGTCTAAAACTAAAAAGTTAAATTAGTATAGGGTATTGAAATGGATGCCAACAAAATTATAAACAAACATAAGGTGACTAAAATATGTGCATATTAGAAAACTTGGGCTTACACTACTAGTGATGATAAACAAATTATTTAAAAAATCATTTGTTACCAAACATTAATAATACATGGTCATATAGATTGTCCATGAATTATGAAAGCCAACATGCTGGGGAATTTGTGTAAATCACCTAACAATATAATGTCGAATATACTCAGCACATATTGTGTATGATACCAACTTTGGATTTAACGCTAATTTCAACTAGTTCAAAAAATTAAAAGATGGTTATAACTATGATGTTGGGCATAATAGAGCTACTATCTCCCTTTCAAGAATTCCAAACCAAATTCCTATTCTCTCAAAGTTAGAGTAGATTGAGGCAACATGAAGATGAATTCAGACAATAATATTGACTTACCAAACTCCTCCTTTAACATTTTATTGTGCTCTTCATCCAAGAAAAAGGCTTGATCATAAATAGGGTGTGTAATCTGCTAGTGGATTCCCAAGGGAAATGAAATCAGGAGTGCAATGAAGGCCCAAGTCAAATGAGTCACTAAGAGGGATGAACTTTCAATCATGGTTAAAGGAAGCTAAGTGTAATCAGTTGAGCCCATAAATAATTGACCCAAATTACTTTTATTTCCCAAAAGGATCAATCCTCAAAATAATCTTTTTTTGGTTTAAATTCAAATTAATCATATTATTAGCCAATCATATGTTTACTCCATGTTAAATGAATCCCAAAAGAACAAACCCCCCAAAATAGCCTTATTTCCCAAAAAGGTCAACCCCCCCAATTCCTCCAATTCCCCAAAAAGGATTGACCCTCCAAGTAATCTTATTTCTCAAAAAGAATTAACCCGAGATTAATCTTATTTCCCAAATGGATTAACCCTCGAATTAGTTCCCACTAGTCAAAATAAAATTTATGAACAGTAAACTCTTGGAACTTGAAGCAAAGAAGAGATTGCAAGTTGAGAGCGAGAGAAAGACACTAAGCACGAGAAAGCAACAGATTGGGTGGAAGAAAGAAAGAGGCTCAACAAGAGAGCTAAGAAGAGAGAGAGAGAGAACAACAAATCAGGTCTCAAGATCTCAAATTGGCAAGAGCGATGTACGTGGCCTGACCAACGTCTAGAATTTCTTGGAGTCTCTGCCGAAAGCCTTTTGCTCAAACATTGGTCATTAACTTTTGACTGGGTCATTGATTCACTAATTTTTAAATATGGACTGCGTCAATAATGGGCTGGGTCGCAGTTGATTCCCAGTAACTTTGGTGCAAGCGACTTGCGTGTTGTGCCCACCAACGCCTGTTTTTTCAACACATCCACAAATTTCTCTTGTGTAAATGTGAAGCCCAAGAAGTCCTGATTATTTCATTTCCCCCAGTGTGTCACTCTTGTCTATATTAACACCTTCCCTTTTAATTAGATGAGGTGCCTCCCAAGTTCGTTTTGTTATACCAGTTTGATGGTACATATTACAAGTTGTGTGTGTATTTGATGGTACATATTACAAAATTACAATTACAAACTACATTTCCAAAACCTCTTTATATACGACATTCCACATGTATCCATCGGGACCCTGGCCGCTGAAAATCTTGATGTTTGCACTGCTTGTGACCCGTGAGATAGCAACATATAGCTGACCATGGGAATAGACTGGAGACGGCAAATATACCCCAATGTTGTTCAATGTCTGACCTTGATTCTTGTTGATTATGATCGCAAATGCCACTGGAACAGGAAATTGACCACGACACAAAACAAATGGCCAATTAGTGCCAAAGGAGGACATGATGATGCGGGGTATGAACACACGTTTGTTGACATTGTTCGCACGTTGATATGAGGACGAAGAACGTAATATGTTGCCAAAGATGCGATTGAGGCAACGAAACATTAATAATGTCTTCTCGTCCTCCCTTGGGAACAACAAGTAAAATCTATCGAAAATCCCCACCAAGGATCACGGTTTTCCCACCAAAAATCTTCTCAGTTGCCTATGCGTCATCCAATTACATCAAATCATGTAGGGTCTTATCAACAACTCAAAGCTCAATGATGCATCATCCCAAATGATCAAATTAACTTTACGCACCAACTTGGCCACTTTCATCTGTTGTATGATGTTGCAAGTCGACTCATCATGCAGATCAATCGAAATCTTGAATCTTGAATGGGCGGTTCTACCACCCAAAAGTAGCAAAGATACAATTCATGATGAAGCAACTGCAAGCATGATTTTGCCTTGCCTTCATAGATGGGACAAAAATGTTGCCTAAACAAATGTTTTGCTAGTTCCACCACAACCATACACAAAGAACAGTTTGCCCTCTTTGTTTGTCACAACATTCAAAATAGTTTCATATGCACTGCGCTGATCATCATTGAACCTATCTTCTTACTACGTTATCATCTCTGGAGAAAACCTTCGCTTCTTCAAGCTTGTTTGCTAGCTAGCTAGTTCTGGAGAATGGAAGCTGAAAAAGAAACTTCAAATATCAATTACAGACACTTCACCCCCTCATTTGTATGTTACTCCACTTTCGTCGAGTACTTCGTCTCCAATCTTTGCTTTCGTCACACGTTTCTTCTCATCGCCAAAACACACATACCTTCATAACAAATACATTTAGATTTTTTTAAGAACTTAATTATTAACATACACAAATTAATCATATTCGGACAAATGCACCAATGCAACATAGATATCAAAAGCATATTGGACACTCCATAAAAAAAATTATTGTTTATTAAATTACCAAATTTTATGCCACATTTTGTCTTGTCATAACATGTTATTTTTATGTTTTTGGTTAAAATATTATTGAACCATGTATAAACATAAATTTGACATTTTTCCTTTTTTTAAAAAAAATTTGTCTATTGAAAATATTTTTAAATTAATTGATTTCAGCACTTTTAAACTATATGGCTAATTATTCATGTGGATCATCACCACTTTGGTTGCATTACAAAATTGACTGAGAAAAAAAAAAACACATGACATGTGGTCGTGTGTAAATATTATTCATCATACATGGTGATTATTTATGCACCGTCCAACAAGCAAGCAAGCAACACATGGAGGATGATGATGTATCTAAATAAGGACATGGATGGAGGGCCATTCCTGGTTTATTTTATAAATAAAAAATTTCACTAGCCATAACTTGGAGGCCATTTCATCGACCAAGTTGGGCATTTGGGAAGTAGCTAGGTGGGAAAATATTGCATGATGGATAGATTTCCTTCCCATTCTTGGTGGGCAGAAAGCTTTAGTGTTAGACTCAGTAGAGGGATGGTGTGTAGTCAGCAACCTCAGAGCTTCCAAGGTGTCGATTCACATGGATGATTGGTTTGTTGTGATGTTTATAGTTCCTCCCTTTCAAACCACGTATATTGGTGAAAGGAGGCCAACATTTGCCTAAGCATATGGGATTAAAATGAGGTGCTATGGAAACATGTTGGGGAACATATAAAAGTATCCCCCCCCTCCACCCCTTGCCTTAAAAGAAAAGAAATCAAGGCACCTTGAGAGCATTGGCTGCATGAAATTTTTGTTCGCAAAAAAGTTCATCACCATTTTTCGCCTAGGCTAATACCGCTTGCAAAAAACACACTACCTATTCCATGTTGGGGCATATTTTATTTATAAATAAATAATTGCCCGTTTTTCAAACATTTCAGATTCAATGAACCCCCGGTTCTAAATATATTAAAACCTTAAAAGAATTGACAAGTTTCATTATGGACATCTTATTTTTCATTGTGTGTTTCAATTGAAGACAATTGATTGCATTTCGACATCTTTCAATAAATTGTTCATGTGAATGTGAAGCATTATTGTGGTACGCAAAAATTTTGAACACTTTGGAACTTTCAAAACCATTGAAAAGGACACGAAATGGGCCTTTGGTGTTAATTCTCATGTTGAGATGAATTATTAACAAAGATTATGTTCACATTATCAAGTTGTGGGAATCCAATTTGATTATAGTGACAATTTGTGACGAGAGCTTTTTGAATTTTCATTTTCGGCATTCGAACTAAATCAATTATTTATATAATTTATTGAATTTGAATCCATTTGTACTTATATTTAATTTCAAAACAAATATATCTTACTTCCAAGTTCCTACATTCTATTATTTGAGTTAAATTATCAATGTAACACATAAAAAATTATCTATACATCAACACTTGGAATTAATTAAATGCCTATATGCTTATGCATAATAATGTATTTACCCACATGTGATTGGAACATTTTGTAGGTAAATTTTTAAAAGAAAATGAAAAATGAAAAAAAAACTTACAAACAAATATGTTATGGACTTATGGTTTAGGTTGTTGTGTTACTTGACAAATTGCACCAAATACACTATATGATGTTGTGACTTTTTGTACATGTACATTACCATTAAAAATGTTGTTGTTACATTTTTGGTGTATTTTGAAATATTTTGTAGGTATGAAACTTTTTGGGATGGACCAATGACAATGGTTACTTCTAGTTTTGGAGGTCTTGTCCTCAAAAGCTTTGTGGTTGAAATCCATAAACATGTGTATCAAAAGCAAACAAATAATTTGGATGTTAAAGCACAAAATTGTTGTGAGAAAATTTTGAAATTTTTTAAAGGTGCGGTGTTTATAATGCACCACATATCAATGGTACCCAAGATCTATCAAAGTATTTCAAATGGCAATGTCAACAAATCACCAGGATACAACCTTATTAGGTCTTTTGAAAAATATGAATTTTTTTGATTGAAAAATGAAGCAACTTTCAATAGACTTTAACAAATTTATTTGTAAAAGCATGAACATCTATGCATTTGTTGAAGGATTACCTATTGATAATGGTAAGATTTTCATCTAAACATATTGACTATCTAACTAGTTCCATGGTTGAACATTTTTTATGTTATAGAAACTTGTGTTGGTTTAACTTCTAAAACTACTAGCACTAGTTGTGAAATTGGTCTTAACTTTCCCATCCTTGTCCACAAATCCATTGCAACATGTATCCATAATAGAAATTGCAAATTCATTGTGAATAGAATGTCAATTGAAAGCAACACCTTGGTAATTTTTAATTCATTTGTAACAAGGTTAAATGAGGTTTATGTTACAAATTTATTTGATTTATATAGTTTGAACATAAATTTCAAGTTATTGTTCCAATCATCATTTGATTAATACATTACATTTGACAACTTGTATACTAAATCCAATCATATCAAGGAATTTCAACTAAAATAACTTTTGCACATGTATAGGGAATTTTAATAGCCAATGGCTTCAGTTATTTAATTGTCGAACAATAACAATTATAGAATTAAAGATATTAGTCACTTGAAAATTTGCAAGCCACCATCAAAGGACCATTTAAGCTATTCCAAATTATTAGAATGTTTGAAAAATTTTATGAAGGTAAATAACATTAGTTATAGTTTTTGGAATTATGTGTGTTCATCTAATTTTACTACAAACATTACATCATTTCACTTAAATTGTGTGCCATGATTTTAAAAGTATTATCCATTATTTGAAATTTTTAAAAAAAATTTGGTGAATTTTAACATGAAAAAAAATACACCAACTATGCCACCTTTGCCATTTTATGAAGTGGGGTTGGAAAATAAAGTAAATGCCATAAATAGTTTCTTACAAAAAGAATCTAGTGTTGCATTGCTTGGAATGGGTGGGATTGGGAAGACCATTTTGAGTAAAAAAATGTATCATTTGTTCCACAACCAATATGAGAAATCTAGTTTCTTGGAGGATGTGAAGTCAAAAGACATGAACGATGTAAAAAAAAAACTTCTACAAGATTTGTGTGATAGAAAATTACACAAGGACGAGGATGTTGATGAATACCTTGATGAAATCAAGCAATGCATGATATCAAAGAAAGTTTTAGTGGTTGTGGATGATGTTGATATGAAGAAGAACCTTGGAGACTTGCAACTTTGTATTGACAAGCATGCCACTAATGTAGATTCTAAGAACAAAGTACTCGTAAATTATCAAAATTAGCAAATATTGAAATTTCATGTAAGGGAGTTCACAAAAGTACACATGGCATTCTTGGAAGATGAGCGAGCAAGGGAACTTTTCATGTTCCATGCATTCAAATATGCAAATCATGTGACAAATGATTTTGAAAACATTTATATGGAAATTATAAAAGCTTGCGGGAGCCTCCCTTTAAGCATTGAAATATTGGGTTTTTATTTGCGTGATATTCGTGATTTGGAAATATGGAAAGGTGCATTACGTGAATTGAAAGGTGGGATAGATATCATAGGGGGCCTTGACAATGAAATGTTTTGGAAAACTTTGCAAATTTTTTATAATCACTTGTTTTTAAAAAATCAAAACATGTTTTTGGATTTTTTTTTTGGTTAGTTTCAAAAAAAGTACATTTTATCGAATGTATTAAAATGGAAATGATTCATCAAGCCCTATGCTTAAATTACAGAACTTGAAAGAAAGATTTTAAATCAAATGGGCATAAGATGGTAGCTTATACATGCATGAACAATTACAAGACATGGGTCGAAATATCGCAATGGAAGTTACAATGAGTTGACTTATATGGAAACCAAATATATCTTTGCAAAAGAATTAGGTTTGAGCAACATGTGCTAATTCAATCTTATGGTACATACATAATTTGTCAAAATATGAAACCATAAGTTTTAGTTTTATTTTTTTAAATGTAATATTTTTTCATTAAAAAATGGCATTTGAATGAAATTTTATTTTTATTGATGTTGACAATTGTTTGTAATTTGTTTGATGTGATAGGTGGTGAAATTTTTTTAAGACATTTCTTTTTTTAAATGTCAAGTTTTTCCAAAAATGCTTTCATTTTTCCAAAATGGCTCAAAAGAGTTTCACAACCTTAGGTTATTTAACATAACAAAAACCTCACTAAACATGGTGGAAAATTTCATCCAAGGTGAAGATTTGAATAACCTTCGATGGTTGTGTCTCAAAAAATATATGATCCAAAAGTTGTCAAATAATTTGTTTAATTGTTGTCACTTACAAGTACTCCATTTAACAAAATGTAATTGTCTACAATTTTTTTAAATATTTCAAGCCATGGCCTTAATATGTCAACATGTGTTGATATGAATGAATTGTCTACATTTATTGGCAAATTGAATGCATTCTTATAATTTAATCTATTGGGGTGTTCGAGCTTGCAAGAATTACCTACATCTATTGGACAATTGAATGCACTTCAAAACCTTGATTTGCATGATTGTTTGAGGTTGCAAAATTAGTTACATCTATTGACTAATTGAATGCACTTCAAAACCTTGATTTGAACAATTATTTAAGGTTGCAAAAATTACTTACATCTCTTGACCAATTGGGTGCATTCTAAAACTTTCATTTGTCAAGGTGTTCAAGGTTGCAAGAATTACCTGCATCTATTGAAAAATTGAATGCATTCCAAAACTTTCATTTGTCAAGTTGTTGGGGTTTACAAGAATCACCTACATCTATTGGCCAATTGATTGCACTCCAAGACTTTCATTTGTCAAGTTATTGGGGCTTGCAATAATCACCTACATCTATTGGCCAACTGACTCCACTCCAAAACCTTCATTTATCAAGTTGTTGGCGTTTGCAAAAATTACCTACATTTATTGGCCAATTGACTACATTCCAACAGCTTCATTTGTCGAAGTGTTCGAGGTTGTAAGAATTACCTACATGTATTGGTGAATTGAATGCACTCCAAAACCTTGATTTGTTAAATTGTTCAATGTTGCAAAAATTGCCTAGATGTATTAGCCAATTGAGTGCATTCTAAAACCTTCATTTGTCAAGGTGTTCGAGTTTGTAAGAATTACCAACATGTATTGGCCGATTGAATGTAATCCACAACCTTTATTTATGAAGGTGTTTGAGTTTGCAAAAATTACCTACATCTAATTGCCAATTGAATGCATTCCAAAACCTTGATTTGTCAAGTTGTTCGAGGTCGTAAAAATTACCTACATCTATTAGCCAATTGAGTGCATTCCAAAACCTTTATTTGAACGATTACTCGAACTTGCAAAAATTACTTCCATCAATTGGCGAATTGAATGCACTCCAAAACCTTGATCTAAATGATCATTCTAGTTTGCAATAATTACCTACAACTATTGGCCAATTGAGTGCATTCCAAACCTTTCATTTGTTAGGGTGTTGGAACTTGCAAAAAATACCTATGTACATTGGTCCTTTCAATGCATTCCAAACCTTCATTTGTTGAGGTGTTTGAACTAACGAAAATTACTTACATCTCTTGGGGGATTGAATACATGTCAAAAGCTTAAGTTTTTGACTAAATGTAGATTATAATGTGTAAGATTTGAAGCAAACTTATGATTATATATTTTGTTATAAGATTTCATGCGTTTTGAATTATTGTACATATCAAATAAAAATGATTTGGGTTTGAAAACTAAAATATGTTATAAAAATCATGAATATTGAATTGATTCATAATTGTGTTTTTATATTGTAAATGTTCACTAACAAATTTATAAAGCTTTTTAAAAAACCCTTCATGTGACAACATTTTTTATTAATTTTGAAAATCTTATTTATTGTTGTCAAATGATTAAAAAGATATTGAACCCAAGTACATTTTAAATGGAAGAACATTTTACAATTTCAAAAATTTATAATCATCAACATTATTGTAACATAATGTAATAATGAACAAAGCTTTAAATTCATATGATTGATCTCTGTGACTTCAAGAAATTTGGAAAGCTTTGATGGGGAAAGATTGTTTATAATGGTTGTCCTTTTATATGGGTAAAATTTCATGGAAAATATTTCATTAAAATTGGTACTTTGCAATTAATTATTAAAATTACAATGATTCTTAAAGGTCGTATAAATCAAAATAATATTTTTTTGAACAATTAAATCATTAATATGTGTAACAATTATGTAACACAATGAGGAGTTAGGATATAAATCATCGTCTATTGCAACTTTTCAAGGTTCTTTCACAATGAAAGTTCCAAAAAGGAATAAATGATTTCAAAGTCCAACTTTGGATTTTTTTTTATTGGAATAATAACAATTGTAGTGGATAATTGTATGTTAATAAATAAATCGATGTCCTATTATATTAATAAAAATATTTAAATTATTTTGGATATTATGTAAATGTATTTTTGAGATCTTTAAACTAAATATATTAATTATTTTTAACTTCATTTTTTGAGTTATCAAACGGAATGTTGAAAATCAAGCAAATTGATTTCAAACTTTTTGCACAAGAAAAACATGTTTTGTTTAAAACAAGTATGTGTTCATTGGGTGAACTTGATGAAAAAAAAATCATATCAAAATTTATAAGCCTTAAAATTTTGAATCAAATGGTTGTAAGGGAAAAGACTCATTAGTTTATACTAATTTGCTAGTTGTCTATATCCATTAAGCTCAAAATTTCTAGCTCAAAGCATATGTCATATGCATACTTGTAAACCAAAATATTGATGTACAATTATGTATGCATGTGAAAAATCACTAGCACCACATGAATTATTTTATCTTAGGCTATTCAATTTTGTTCACTCAATTTTTTTCCATGTAATTGTTATTTAAAAAAGTAGCCCTAAGAAATGTTGGAGTTTTTATTCCTTTTTTTAGAACATGGACAAATGTTGAACATTGTCAAATTGAAATAGTATTTTGTTTACATTGTATTTTAGCTTGCATTCGCCTTGTGCAATTGTTTGATGAGCTTGTAATAACTACCTACATCTATTGACCAGTCGAATGCCCTCCAAGAGTTTCATTTGTGGGGGTGTTTGAGCTTGCAAGAATAGATGTATGTCTATTGACCATTAAAGTGCACTCCAAAAGCTCATTTAATATGTGGGTGTTTGAATTTCAAAGATTAGTTATACATCTATTGGTTATTTGAACATAACCCAAATGCTTTTTTTTTGGTACATGAATTCAAAATGGACCAAAAATAACACATTAAAATTTCCCAAAACATTCAACACAGAAATGCGTATTGTGGATGTCATGTAAGAAAATATTATTCACATGATCTAAACAATGCAATTTACATATGGCCATTTGGTAAGTATTAATTCTATTGAACGTTTATATTATAGTATTTTTACAACAAAATTTATATATTTCAAAACATACATTCTAAATTTTATAAAGAGAAACACATAATAATTGATATAGTTCATTATCACAAAAATGATTTTGTACTTCATACACATAGTTTTTTCATGATTGAAAAAACAACCAATGTTGTTGTAGATGAATAGGATAGCAAGTGGTAACCTCTAGGTCATCAAAAAAGAGGGGGAAAAAAAAAGGAAAAAAAAAGGGAAAAAGCTTCTCCAACTTCCCTTTCCCTCTACAACTAACAAAATTGTCATAATGATTTTTAAAAATAATCATGTTCCAAGGTTCTTAAGGTTTTGGTCTACAAATTAACATGTTTATGCTTTTCTAAGTAGTTTATTTTATTTTTGTTTTACACTGCAAATATCACAATCTTTTAAATCACAATCCAAGAAAAAGTTCTTTCCTTTGCAATTGTAGTATATCACAAGGAATTATTATGATTACTAGAACCCTTTGATTGAGGAAATAAAGCTTTGGATTGATCCAAGGTTATGTAATTTAGTTGCACTTGTGATCAAAATATTAATATGTTTAAATGATTAATGTATTATGTGGTAATAATATTTCCATTTCCATTTCCACTAGTTTCAATAATTTAGTTTAAATATCTAATTATAATAAAATACCATTAATTATTATATTAATAATTAATGGTATAATATTAAAAATTAATTATGTTAAAAATGTCAAAGATTCAAAAATGTGACATTGGTTCAAATAAAATAAATATAACAATGACATCCATGTACAATAAATTATGGAGGAAATGAGA
>Ga0209611_10008576_pt1 | contig 15890 bp, 14 predicted proteins | sample S1TSphgellanicum_3_FD_187693 | JGI IMG/M metagenome (GOLD analysis project Ga0209611, IMG submission 187693) | Host-associated microbial communities from peat moss isolated from Minnesota, USA - S1T2_Fc - Sphagnum magellanicum MG (SPAdes) (version 2) | ecosystem: Host-associated > Plants > Peat...
GCATTTGTAGCAATAATAATGACTTTTCAACAAATGTTCTATAACTTCTATTGGGTTTGAAATTTGGAACATATTTATGTTTTTCTTAACACATAAATATTAAATGTCCTTGAGTGTGTGTAAAACGGTTGAAAAATCCCACATATTGGGTTCGTAATTTAATTTTTATGGTGGTTTCCCCACCTACAAACCCTCCCAAGGCTACTTTAAATTTTATGTATAAGATGTTAATATGTCAAATCTTGACCATTTAAAAACTCCAACATTATATTCTATTTAATGTTTTCAAAGAAGGTTTCCATATATTGGTTTGCTAGCTCACATTATAATACATACTTTATTGCTACAAATTATTTGGAAGAAAAATAAATAATAACACTTCAAATTTATGATAGTCTAGTCAAATGATTAATTCGTGTTTTGGAATATTAAAAGTTCATTATGAAAATTGAGTATACTTATTCTAAAATTTAAAGTACCCATATATATTCATAATGAAATTTTTAATCTAAAAGCTATCATCAATTGAAAGATTTAAGGTTATATTATTTGTGATAAACATTGATATGACATTTTTTAACAAAATTTATTGTGTGTCACCAAAAATGATCCACCATACCTTGCAACCAACTTGTTTTTATCTATTTTTAATATTCTTACTTCACCATACATGTGAATTATATATCTTGTTCTTTAATCTTTTGAACATTTGTTCACTTTTTGTATTTAAAACTTCTTGTGTTGATACCCATGACATGAATTATTGCCATTTAAAAGATTCCATTTTTCATTTTTTTTTCAATTGCGGTTAAACTTTAGAACCATACATGTTGGACTAATATATGGGCATGCATCTTGTACCAACAAGGTACTAAGGACCCTAGACTTGACAAAATATTAACCTTATAGCAATAATGTCCTAATAAGGACAAGAAAATAAAACACTAAATATATACCTATGAGTGTAGTCACATTAATAAGAGCCAAAACAACTGTAATGTGTGCTTAGTTTTTCATGTTTAAAAAAGGTAATTTAATTTGGTGTTGAAAGTATAAGATTTGTTTATGACAATGATAATATAAAGAAAATTTTAAAGTTTTTTGAAGAATTTTTAGCTTATATTTTAAAAATATTCCTCAAAAGCAATCCCAAAAGCAAGTGGGTGCAATTCGTGTTATCCTATTTGCACCCCTACCTTATACTAATTTCAATAATATGTTTATTTCTATACCTCATATGGGGTAAAAAATTAGCCTCAGAAAAATTCCAAGACAAAACCAATATGTTCAAAAACTAATATTATATCAACATCAGTGAATTCATAGTTTTGGTAAAGGTAATTAACTATAATTTTCCTTCTTTTATTGTTGGCATCACACAAGGCCACAAATACATTAAGTGGCCAAAAATCATTTCTTATCCACTAGTATTTACATTTTAAACTAAACCTCTTAAATGTTTTTGGTTTCAAAGTATGTTTTGTCATGATTACAAAATTTGTTTAATTTGTAGAAATCAAGTCATGTTTGAAGCTCACCCTTCTTTGAATACAAAAGGGTTAAAAACATGTCATGTGAAAGGTGTCATAAAAAAACATTTAACTTTATCATTTAAACATTTAGCTTCTAGATTAATCATTCTTAAAAAATTATTAAAATGTTAGGTGGGAATAAGGATTTTGTGACATTATTTTTTTCATATTAAAATTGTTGTCCCAAATTTTCCATCATTTTTAATAAAATGCAATTTAGTCTGCCAATTTTGGAATTGTCATAGTCTCTTGAGTTCCAACCCCCAAGGTAGTTCACATCTTTCATATCCACACTTGAATACTTTACCCTAAAGTCAATTTCATCATTACAAACTCCTTAAAATAATGAGATGCATTTTCATAAAAATGTGAAGTTGAAGTGTGGAAAACCATCATAATTATCACATGTTACAATCAAAATAATTTCATTCATCATATGACAACATAATAATAGACCTTGAAATAATTTTTATTTTTTTTGAAAAAACATTATTCATCTTGTCAATTTTGGAAATTGAACCCAAGCTATATTATTTGAAAAATTATATACCCACCATTCACAATGGAATCAATTACTAATCTATTTTGAATTAAATTATTGACTTTTCAAACATGAAATTCAAACAAACAATGAAAGAAAGGAAAAAAAAAAAACTATAGTTGAAAATTGACCACCACTATTGTCTATATACTATGGTTAAGAAACCCTACTTAATTCCTCTTAATGTGTCATGTATTTTGGAAGCTACATGTTGGATCGTACAAAATTACAACTCCAATTGGGTATGATGTGACAAGTGGAACACATGCAATGAATCTACTATTGAGGAGTGTTAAAGGTGCTTATACTGATAATGATATTGCAAAATGATATTATGGCGTCTTCGATGCATTAATTCAAAAGACATTGGAAACAAGACTAGTTATCCTTTAAAGGACAAAGTGGACATTTACATCCATTTCCCAAAATTTACACAACCATTTTTTATGAAAGATGTCAAATTTACTTTTATTTTTTGGTATCATGTGCCCAATGATGACAATTGCTTTGTGCAAAAACTTTGGCATAAAATTAAAAGAGTCTATTATTTTAAAGATGGATTTTACTCATGACCTTTGGATAAAAATGGGTGAAAGAGTCATTCCATACCCCACTTGTCCATTCAATTCCATATCTCCCACAAAATATGTCATTTTTTGCTTTTTTCAAAGTTATCCATCACTTCCATAAAGAAAATTGAAAATTGGAAAATTTATCATCAATTCTCTTCTTCAAGTGTTATGACTTATGTTGGGTTGGTATATAGGCCAATCCTTAACATCAATAATGACATTAACAATGGTATCAAATATCACACCAACTTGGCATCAAATGTTCAAATATTCCCCCTATATCATTAAACCACCTTATCAAATTCCAAAAACAATGTTGAATACCATACCAGAGTGGTATTAAAAAAATTAATACCAATATTCATGTTATTGTTTCCCCTAGTATCAATCCTTGATCATAATCTAGTATACATACACAAATGTTTGCAAAGCTTGTGGAAAATATGGCAACTTTCTCAAAGGGTTTGCAAGTTAATGGTCATGTTTTTCTTTCAATGTGCATTTTTTTGCGAGTGGCAACTTGTTTAATTTTCAATGATGATGTGTTGCAACTACTAGAACAAAAGCTTATGTATTTTATAAGTCCTTACACCTTGAACTTTGAACTACAAGTTGGTTATTTTTGTGTTATTTGTTCTCTCCATCCATGTCATGTGTTGTTCATAATTTCAAGTAACATATGTAAAAAGTGTGTCAAGTTATGCAATACTATCTCTAGTTGTCATTTTGTGGTTGGTTTTGTTCTTGTGGGCCTTTGTTGCTATTGTTCTCATCATTACAATAATGTGTGTGGATCGAAACTTCCATCATTGGGAATATTTAAAGGTTCAAAATTCATAAGGGTTTAAGCTTTCAAGGTCTTGGATATGTGATATGGATTTCAATACATTCCCAAATTGTAATTTCAAAAAGATTGTTGGGGAGGGGGAAGTAAAATAACTTATTAGCATTGTAATGAACAACTTGGTGCAACAATTGGTAGACATTATGGATGAACCACATGTGACAAAGACAATGAATGTAAAGCTTGTTGTAGAGCATGAAACCATTTGGAATGTGCAATTTCAAAAATTAGAAGTTTTTGGTTCCTCATCACCACAACACACCTTCTTGGGCTTTCTCTACACTCAATGATCATATTATCATGGTTAATATTGAACATTTTCAAAATATGAAGTACATCTTGTGTCATCCATGTCAAACATCCTTTAGCAACAACCAAACACAATTAAAAAAGGTTTTGTTTTTTACAATCCTTCACACAATATCAAAAGCATGAAAAAAAAAATTGATAATAAACATTCTTCTACTTTAGTTTGTTACAAATGAACATTGAAGGTGGTTGAAAAATCTAGACATGTTTGACTAAAAATGAATAAGATGAAGACAATTCTTCCCACTATAATCATTGAATTTTTTTCTAGCCCTAACCTTTACAATCATAATAATTTCAAGAAGACTTTCTGTTCAATGGGAGGGCCCTTCCTCATTTGAAAACACTATTCCCTAACATAAACTCCTTTATTATGTTGTTTAATGCCCTAGTAGCAAGGCATTGCACATTAAACCTTAAGCTTCATTCTTGGTTTGCATGGTATAATGCCCTAATATCAAGGCATTACCTTACATTTAATAACTTGTGTTAGTAACAATTCATAAAGGATTTAGTTATGTTCATTGCAAAAAGGTGCTTGCCAATGTGTCCTATTGAAAATTTGTGGCTGCAACATCTCATGGTGCAACATTGTGATAAAATGAGGTTTCCATTTATAGTGCGCCACTAAATTGGCACCTACACATGTCATTGTCCACCCATATAAAACAAATGACATAATATATCCTAAAATTACATTTCATCCAAACCAAAACAAGCTCACCCAAAATAAGGTTCAATATTCCAAGATTTCAAATTGAAATTAGAAATATTTTTAGCATCACTAAAACATTGACAAGTTTGTGACATTCTTACTTTGGAATGTAAAACTTGGACAAGTTGGTGATTATCTTGAAGAATTGGCCAAATGATATGAGGATGAGCTTGAAAAGGTTCGATGTTTTGGGGATGATTTTCAAAACCCCTAAAATAGCTTCTAGTGCTTGGGATTCTACCTTAGTTGAAATGTTAAATTCATGTGTATGATTGTTTTGGGCATTAGGTGCAAGGATTGAGAAAACAATATGGGCTTGAATTGTAGTTTGTAGCTTTATTTGATTATGTAGTTATTTCTACAAATGTAAGATTTTTTTGGAATTAGGTGCAAGGATTGAAACACAAGGGTATTGAAAATTTTGTGCAAATTTTGTGCAATTTGTAGTTATGTTTTAATATGCAATCATTTTTAGAAGTCTAGGAGTGTTTTGAACATTAAGTGCAAAGATTGAGAACACAAGGGCATTGGAGGTTTTTTGAAAATTTTGTGGAAGTTGTAATTTTGTTTGGATATGCAATGATTTTTACAAATGTAGGATTGTTTTGGACATTAGGTGCAAGGATTGAGAACACAAGCACATTGGAAGTTTTGTGTTTGGATATCCAATACTTGTAGGTGACTATGAGCATTGGAATGTGTTTTAGAACCTTTGTCAAAATTTTGAATCCATTTATAACAATACCTACTATGTTTTTATTTGTAGTCATTTTTAGAAGTGAAAGAGGATCTATGTGATGGAGATATGAACATCTTAGTTGTTGATCACATCTTGTGTTTTTGAAAATTTTGAATTACCTTGAACAAGTTTGAGTTTTGTTCAAATTTTGATATGGAGGGACTAAGGACTTGAAAGCAAATAATGAACATGTGTTAACATTTTAATAGTTGATCATGTGAAAAATGCATAATCAATGGGTGCATTATTGAAACCAAAATTATTATATATAGATGTTAATATCAAAGTCCATAAGATATATGTTGATACCATTACATGTTCATTCCATATCTTTCAATTTTATATATCATACCATATGTACCATATGTAAAAATGTTTTCATACCATTATCCATATGATATCAACATTTTGGAGAACCTCATATAATAGTATTAGGCTTAATATCTCAAAGTGGTGATACCAACCCAACCTTTGTTATGACGGAAAAAATTTCCTTTGTCGAAAAACTTATTATTTTGACCATTGGTTGCTTCAAGTGTAGATTGTTTTGCATCTTTCCATCATTCTATGCTACTTTTATTTTTGGCCAATAATATTCAAATTCATGAGCTTAAAACAAATTACAAATTATAATCAAGTTTCAAAGTTTAATGTATTTAAATTTATTTTTAAACATAAAAAATTCATTTTTGATTTTCAACCATATAGGGTTTCTTTTACGGATTTTGTGATGTAGCCAAAGAGACAATCATCCATAAAATAATTTAGCCAAATTTGGCTACATAATTGATATGAAGATAAGAAAACAAATAGAATCCTTCTATATTCTTGGCTACCTTCTACAAGTTATTATAAAAGTTTGACAATTTGGAATTTTTAAAATTCAAAATCTGACAAATTTGGACCATTTTTCTGATGAAAAATCCTTTGTATAGGTCAAAATCATATTTTTCAGGTCGAAATTTGGTAAAAATTCGCCAGGTAAAGAAACACTTGAACCATATGGATGTCATCCATACATACCTAAAGAGGTTTTTTAATTGCAACGCTGTGCTTGAACCCACCTCGTAGAAAGGGTTTGAACCCAGGTGGAAAGTAGTTATCAACAGTTTCGAAAATAAAAAAATTAGGCAGCCAATGAGAATGCTCAGTATGCACTCCAGGGGCTTAGTTTTTTTTTTTTTTGGTTTCTTGGGTTTTGGGGTTGGGGGGGTTTTTTTCTTTCTTTTCTGTTCCCAATGTGGTATCCTTGTTTCCGATCATGTTCTCCAAGGGTTCCCCCGCCCCCAATGCGTTCTTCAGGACGTTCCCAATAGCACCTCAATTTTATCCATGAACAAGGGGACCTATTGTTATTCATATTAATTACTTCATTAATTACTCTCATTAGTGCCTGCTGAGCGTGCAAATGTGGTTTCCAAAACTTTGGCCACCATTTTTTGCCTAATACCCGTTTCCAAGAGCTGGGTACCTATCTGTTTAATAGAAGGAATAACATACACCATGACCCAATGCCCTTTAGAAAAGGGTATCATTCAGGGCATGATTACCATATACAACAACCAAAATGAGAAGAAAGTTGTAACTAATGTAAATAAATTGAGTAAAATTTGTTGAGAAAATAATTTGAAAAAGAGTTTTGATATTTTCTTTGAGTTTATCCATTTAAAAAATGAAAAATTTGGGGGTCAATTGTTTCTATCAGCAAGATAAAAATTATCCAAAAAAACATTTTGCAAAATATTTAAGAATATGTAGATCTTCGAAAGCTGCGCTCATTAACTAACCCATGTGACTGTAGAAGTTCCAAGTCCTGGTGCAGATTAATTTGGACGCCCAGATCCTCAATTTTCTACAGATTACCATAGTACCTTGGCCATTTCAACACATGTATGTCAGATAATTAATTAATTTTGAAAAAATCATTTAAAAAATAAAATATTCCTAAATATTCACTATTTTCCTTCAAAATATTTTCTAATTAGGAAGAAATAAAATTTGAAAATTATATATATATATATATATATATAATGTTGAATTGGCCAAGGTACTAGGGTATATATATAGTGTGTCTGGAAGACACACCAAAAACTATGGGGTTTTTGCGATTGTACTGCTGTAGGGCCAATGTAACTTTGACAGCACCCAGTATTCTAACAATTATTAACAAACAATTTCCCTAATACCTTGGCCAATTCACCACTAATTATTATATTATTTTCAAGAATGTTGATGTTTTCAAAAATATTTCTACCAAATCAAAAAATATTGTGAAAGATAATAGTGAATATTTAGAAATATTCTATTTGTTGAAATGAAAATTTCAAAATTAATTAATTAATTAATTATTAGCCAGACATGTGTTGAAATGGCCAAGGCACTACAATATCAAGTAAGACAAAGAGTTGTGAGTCAGATTTATGACCCATCCAAATACACCCCAATGTGATGGTATGGGGTAAACCCCTAGGTTGAGGGCATTACCAAAATAAGGGCGCACAAGGGCAATAATTGAGTGTAGTCCCGATTTTGGCAATGCCCTCCACCGAGGGCTTTACCCGACATAAAGACCTACCAGAAAATCAGTGGAGAACCGAGGCTAAACAGGAAGGGGGCATTATGAAAAACGAAATGAAAAAATATGCCTTATAAGTAAGGCTACCTCCAGATACAATGCAAATTTCTAGCAGGTCATAACGTGAAGCTTTAAGACTTTACTTGAATAAAGGGGTGTGTCACAATGTGGCCTTGCCATTTCCATTAAAAAGGTGTCATAAGGCAAAAGAAGAATTATGGAAACTCAAATATTTCATGATGCAAAAATATAATCCTCAAAAAATCCTCCAAAAGAAACCAAAATCCTTCAATATATTATTACTCTGTCAAGTTTCAACACAAGCCAAAATATCATCTTTCTAAAATCCTCATATAAAAATAGACCTATTATTACCCAGGAAGCCAAAATCCCTTAAGCTACTATACTCTATCCTTGCATTGGTAGGCAAGGCCAACAAACAAGTGGGAGGGAAAAGGAAAGAAAACAAGGAAGAGAGGTGGAGTAGTTTCCATGTGGCCGACCCAGGCACTACATCCAAGACCACCAACTCGGTTCCCCGCTTATTAAAACAAGTATCCCAATCAAAATTCACAGGATGACATATGCAATAAACATTACAAGTTTGATGTGTTTTACTATAATATTTAAATATTAAAATTACATTTTAAAGTTACATTATGTTGAAAATAGATAATATTCAATAATTCATTTACTTTCATCTACTTGTACGAGTTTAGAGAACCTAAAAAATTAAAAAAAGGCATAGTTAATTTTTAAAAATCTACTTGAATGCATTTAAAATATGTGATTAATCAACTTCATAGTGATAAAATTAAAGATTATCTTCATATTGATTATTAAAAAAATTTAAAATTCTACTTTTAATACATTAATTTTTTTTTATGGCTACTTGTTTTTTTAGTGATAAGGAGTAAAAATTGTCTATTTTACTTTGTTAACACCTTGCAATTGAACCTTGTTATCACTAAATGAAAATTTTAAAACCATTTGCATGTATTAATGTTATATTGAATATAATGTGAAAATTGATGGTGTAAAATTTGTAAAAATTTAAAATGTTATATTTGGTTGACAACACAAAGTCAAAAAAAGTACATCCCCAAACTCTCCAATTGTTAACATGCATTTTATTCCAAATGATTCATAAAACTTTAGACCTCAATTCATTTATCTTATATTGACATAGTTGTTATTTTATGTATCTTTAGTGTTGTGAAAAATGTGTCAGTGATAAGTTTTTTCATTCTTATGACCCCATATTTAAAATTGTTGTGACAGATCCAAATATTGTGAAAGAAATATTAACAAACAAGTTATATTAAAAAGAATTTCTAAATATCATGGTAAAACTTGCTTTCTTTGGAGAAGGATTACTCACATTTAATGGTAGAAATTGGGTTGAATGTTGTCAAATCATGGAGCCTTCTTTTCACCATGAAGCCCTCAAGGTGCCATTTCAAACCATTAATACCAAAGATGATAGACAAATTTTATTAAGTGAAAAAAATTATGTACTCAAATATAAAACTTTTAGATATGAAGATTTAGAAATTACTAATATAACCCAATGTGTTGGGAAGGGATTTTCCAAATCATTATTTTAAAGATTGCAATGGAATCATTTTGAATGTGCCTTGAACCTTCCAAAGTAAGGTCCAATGATATCATTTTTTGTTGGGTGGTGACATTAAAAAAAATTAGAGAAATGGTAAGTTTCATTGTAGTTCAATGCCCTTTTTAGCCTTGCGATTTGTCTTAACTACTCGGGTACATGGTACTACACGTAGTATGGTAGACAAGAACCTAACAATGATGTCAAACTTTATTTCTTGTCAAAAGCATCATTAACATTTCTTAATAAATCAAAACTGGAAAAGTAGAAAGAAGAACTCTTAATTTTGAGGGAATAGAAAACGCCCTTAATAGCTACATATCCCAAAAATGCCTACAACTATCTCAAGTGACATTGCCAACCCACATCCATGGAGAACATTTCACCAAACAAAAATCAAACAACCCACTCCCGCAATAATACTTGTTGTTGGTGTGAAAACAAGAGTGCCATGTCAATGCCATTTTATTTTTTGCATTTACATTGTTTGATGACCTTTTCCTAATTGTACTTTAGTCTAGTTGTTGGCATGGCTTGGTAAAACATTTAACCTTCAATTGCAAATTATTTTAAGTAGGATAACCCTAGAATTAAGCATGAGTAGAAAAGGATATACATGAATGGCAATAAGGTGTGAATGACATTTGTCAACAATTAAAAGGCATATACATTTGCGTTTTCATTGTGCTTCTTCCATCATGTTTTTAGTCATCTGCAATCCGTCCATACCAACAAACTTAACCAATTATTGGCAAATCCATGAAAACTGAATATAAGTCTAAAAAACATTTGTACAACGCACTTAAACATACATCAGTTCATTTCATATGTGCATAAGGTGTCTCCATACAAACATTGAACATTTTTCCATATTGATTTGTAAGGTAAGTTCAACATAACCAATGGATTTTGGAAACATATTATTGGGATTTTGGATATTTTTAAATCAATATGTCTTTGCTAAAAACTTCAATGGTAGACGCATGTATGGGGAGGAATATCCACACATTTGCAATGTAGTTTTATAAAATCAAAAGAATTGTAACACCAATTGAGGAGAAACCGTTCCAAACAAGTATTCACAATTTCCTATTTGTCCTTTGTTAATCCACCCACAACCTCCTTTAAATAAAATTCTTATTTTTGTTCTTGTTGCACATCCTTCTATTGGACACCCCCAATCCATCAAGAAGATGGGATTTGCCCAACATATTTTACAATGTTGTATCATGCTTCAACCTTCGAGAGGAAACATTCCATGTACTCAAGATTTTAGGGATGTCGATTCCCACATAAATGAAATGCAAAAAACAGACCACCGATGTCCTAGACCCCATAAATAAACAATTATACCTTGGTGAATGTGAAATTCTAACAAACACACCAAATGTAGCATGTTGAAATGACCATCCAAGTCATACCACAAGGATGAAAGCAAGATTGAGTGTAGGACGATTAGCTTTCTTAAAATGGGCCTAATACCCATGGGATTCTTAAAAAAATCTAACTATTTTAAAAATTCATTTAGTAGTTGGGTTACTGTTTTTATGGTACATTTTTAAAACTTTTGCACTAAAGACTAAAATGTATTTCAATATTGTAATGGTGGTTTAATTTTGGTTAAAAAATAAAATCATTGGTCTTGAATTAAGGTTTTACTAGCCCTTTACATTGCACACATGCAGCCAAAACCAAAAAATGAATTTTTTTTCCCCTCTCGATAACATGGAATTACCTTTAACTTAAGCCACTGGTTGAATTATTAAAGAGGAGATGATGAAGACTCTATATACTAGTGGTCACTAGTCATGTGAAAGATATAACCAATGATCATTGGTAATAATCCATCTACATTCCTTTGCAAATTCCAAATATGCACTCACATGATCAAACTATTATTTGTAATTTGTTTTGAGTTTGCATGCTCTGAAATGCATAGTCTATTTTGTTTTGTTTTGAATGCATTGCAATGTCCCGCTTACAACTAATTTCCAAAAAACTAGTCTTCAAACACATTTTCAAATTGCAAGCATTCTTTCATAAGCTATTTGATCCTCTTGGTTATTTCATATGTAACATTTGAATTTTGAAGTTTGCAATTTTTGGAGTCTTCAAATCCATGGAGCTTGGAATTGTTCTTGGCAAATGACTAAGGCCATGTTTTGTTTTATGAACATTTTAAGACTATCTTGGGGCTTTGTTGCAAGGGCTTTGATCCAAGGAAGTTTAGTGTTGACGCTTATGCCACAAAAGCAGAGTGTGTCAAACTATGGGGTCTTCACAAAGGGCACAATGGTTTTAAGTGGAAGGTAGATGGTAATCCTCTAGAGATTGAAGCAATAATAAAAAAATTCAACAATGTTATTTATCAAAGAGGCCAAAAACATAGTTCAATTTTCTTAGCCTTTGTAAAAGGGATTGTTGCAAAGAGCAAAGGTATCAAAGTGAACTAGGTGAAATTTATAGAGTACACTAGCAAGGATCAAACATGACACACTAACAATAAAAGGGTCCTACCCCATTGTGCATTTGGGTCATCAATTTTTTTACACTTGCAAATAGGCAACAAGGATCACCAAGATCAGTGTAGATCTTTGATCCTTGTAATTAAGGATATGTTAACAATTTTCTAAGAAAATGTTTTGAAGCAGCTTCGCCTATTCCTTCAATTGCAAAATTTTGAAAGTGCCACATTTGCGTTGGACATGAAAACCCTATCTATGGGAAAGGAACACCTTTCTACAATGGTTCAAAGTTGCAAGAAAGAATTTGACTTTGCTTTGGGGATTGTAACTTGAAAAAATTCCAATGTCACTTATTTGAAGAAGTTAATGGAACAAATGAAGTTGGTCATTATCAAAAGGAATCAAGAGCTTCACGGCTTGCTTGTTGTGAGTAGCTCCAAGATCACAAAAGCTTCTTATATTGACAATGACATTGTGAAGGTTAGATCAATTTTCATGAATTTCTTAAATCACATCAAATTTCCATGTAAGCTCATAGTTTTGGTCCTTGCAAGCTTTCCTACACATTTGTGTGTTCTATTAGGGTATTGTAGTGGAGATTTGCATAAAAATGAATTAGTTTAATAAAAATAGGGTTTCACAATTGTGCTTGAAAGTAATTCTTTGGTCTTGCATTCACATTTTGGTTTTCTATAATCTAGAGGTCCAACTTTTTGAAAACGATTTGGAAAGTTTGTGAATGATGGTCTTGTAGGAAGTTTGTGGTAGTATGGGTTTTGAGCAATATAAAGATGTTGATGCCAAAGAGGAGCTCAAAGCCACTAAGGATGTATTGGCAAATTTTCTAGTGGATTTGGAGAAACAACAGTCCATTGTAGCAACCCTAAATGTAAAGGCTAATTTGAAGGAGACTGAATACCATCAAGCACTTGGTGAATTTCATAATCATGATGTACCAAAATCCAATTGGTGTTTAAAGTTGCCATAGTTGTTGAACAACAAGGAGCTCACATGAAAGCTTATCATGATGCAATCTTAAAAAGGCTACCACTCCACTCAATTCCCTTTTTAAAAAATTTCCCTATGGTACACCCTATTGAAAATGTAACAAAGGAGGAGAGTTTTATTTTAAACAAGTGCCCATGTTGTGGTTTGTGGTTCCATTGTTGGAACTTTGTTCTTGTAAGTTGTGGGCACACTTACCATGGATCGTGTCTTGCAACCCATTTTCTCACATCCAATTGATGTGGTATGATTAAATGCAACAAGTTAATGCATCCATATTTGTGCAAGGCTTTTGGTGTCCGTTATGGTGATCCAGAAATCAAACCATCAATTGCAGATCTTGGATGTGCAAACCTGCTAATGGATGGAGGAAAGACAACAAAGTTTCCAACGTGATTATAAGTTTCCTTCCATTCACATATGCTTCTAGGTTCTAATGATGTAAGGTTCCTTTTGTCTATGTCTCTTACCTCTTTGTACATGTGTCTTTCCAACTATAGGTCATTATGTCCCTTTTTTGGTTTCTAAATAATTTCTTGAATGTGAAAAGAACATTGCAAGATTTTTGTTCAATGTGATGATAAAAGCAAAGCTATTGTTGGACTATGTTTGACATCTATGATGACATAAACCAAACCTTGTTTCATGTGCATATTCAAATTTTAATTGTGTAGGACCTTTTCTTTGTTTCTATGTTTTTTCTTCACCTTGTCCATTGTCCTTTTTTTTGGTTTCTAGAAATGATGTAGACTATGCATATGTGTTTGAGGGTGAAATCTAATTCTAGTTTCATTTTCTCAAATTAATAATTGGGTATTTGCAAGCTAGAGTGATCACTTTTGACCAATTTTTTGAGTCCTTAAAAAACGTTTCATAATGTATTTTTTTAACATGCTAAAAATTGTAAATTTATAAACTTGTAAAAATTTCCATCTTTAAAAAATAAAATGACACGTGACCATGTAATACCTTATAGGCTATAATGTTTGTGAAAAAAAAAATAGTAATTCATAGAAATGTAATAATGAGGGACTTTACCATTTTCATCATTTTTTGGCTTATGTAAAAGTCCATAAAACTTTTATGTGACATTCAAATGATTTGCAAACACCCATGTTAAATTACTAACCACATTTTTGAGTTTTGGAGAAAAAATGAATTTTTTTCATTATGAGTTCAACATATGGTGAGTCCATTTACACATCCTTTATGTACTATAACACTGCAATTAGTATGTGATGAAAAGTCCCCCATTTGGTGTAGAAAATTCAAATTCAAATAATTTCAAGATTTTATCACACTATATTATATAACAATCACATACATGAGTCCCTTTTCATAAAATTTAATAATAATTTGGTGTGGGACAATCTTTAATCCACAACAATGCTAAAAAAAATGGACTTGTGATGCCAAAAATGATCCATTCTAGCTTGCAAATACTTGATTGCCATGGCATGATACTTGTGAATGATCAATCACAAAGTCATTGCCACATAATTCATTTTTTAAAAATGTTCCATCCAAAGTGTCATGGCCACTATTAAGTGTTTGATGTAATTATGTTGCATTTCTTTAGTTTTCTAGATGCGATATTCTCCAGTGCAATTGTTGATAGTGTAATTGTCCTTTTGAAGATTTTTTAATGAACAAACCACTAGAGTAGTAGCTAAAACAACAATAGCCATGAACACTTAGATCATAATTATTGTTGCTTTAGCTATTGCTAGATGGTTGTTATTTCAAGTGTTGTGGTAGTTGTTGTTATTTTAACTATTGTTCCAGAGTTGTTGTTCTAGTTGCTTTGAATGTTGTCCAAAGTAAAAGAGATTATCAAGTTTCTTTCATCCTTTGCATGTTTTTTTTAGACTACATAAACATGTGTGGCAAATGTCTTGGTGAGTGAAGAAATCAATCAATAATTAACATTTGAATTACAACTTATGAAATTGCCCTTTAGTACAAAAAACACAATAAAATTGAGTCTCTCTACATATTTTTAAAATTGGTTTATTGTTCTTGAAAGATGTTCATGTACTTCGTGAACCTCATAAGTTCATCAAATATGAATTTTACATTAATCATGAGCAATGCAAAAAAATTGCAATTACCATATTTGAACCGAGGCTTTCAGTTAACTACTTCTCACAACAAGAGGCTCACATTATAGGTTGATAACTTATAAGCGATCTATTTGTCTAGCTTGTTGCATGTTAAGTATATTGTCATATATAGGGTAGTAATAGTAACTTGCAATGTGGATGATGTCCCTATAGCTATTTCATGATTAACTATTTATAATCATCAGTAATCACTTTTTTTTTCCAAATTTGCAAATGTGTCAAAATGGAAAGTTTGGACCTACATTTCAACTCTTTCTTTAAGGATCTTAGAGAAGCTCTTTTTGAACTGAAAATTGTTAATGTCACTTGGAAAACAACTTTTGAACAAACCTCTTTAGCCCATTGCAATTGTTTACTTTTTGTTTTTTTTTTTCATTCTTTCCATCTAGATAAGATGTCTATGGTGTAAATCTAGCTTTGTTATAAAATTAATATTCATGATCCTAGTCACAAATAAAGAGCAAGGGTATAAAGGCACAAGTGAAATTATTGCCCACCAAGTAGTGAGAAAGTGTGCACACTTGCACATAGTTTGCAAATGCATCTTCACTAGTTTTGTTTTTGCCCAAGTATTTTTGGTTCATTCTAGCAATAACTAATCAATATATTCAAGTCTCAATTGAGGAGATCTTTTTGCAGCTCAATACTTGATCATTTGCAATTTGCAAACTAATTAATCTCGTAGGTAGAATATTGAATTCCTTATAGCTGTAGTTGCATGGTATAGATTTGATAATCTAGAACCAAACTAATCACTTCTATGCATCTAGAGATACAACTAGCTACTGCAAAGTTAATATACTAGATTCTTGAACACTTTACATGTGAGTGTTAATAATTTTCAAGCATGCACTT
>Ga0209611_10008577_pt1 | contig 15888 bp, 18 predicted proteins | sample S1TSphgellanicum_3_FD_187693 | JGI IMG/M metagenome (GOLD analysis project Ga0209611, IMG submission 187693) | Host-associated microbial communities from peat moss isolated from Minnesota, USA - S1T2_Fc - Sphagnum magellanicum MG (SPAdes) (version 2) | ecosystem: Host-associated > Plants > Peat...
CCCGTCGTGCCGCCGATCGCCCCCTGGTCATCGGACTCGTGGCGGGGATCATCATGAGCGTCGTAATCTGCTTCGCGCGGCTCAACCGCCGCCGAGTTGCCTAGCCGCCCGGGAGCTGGGAGAACGTGAACATGTCCGCAACGAGCTCTTGCGGCACGTAGTCGGAACCAACGCGCTTCGCCGCGCTAAACGTCCCACGTAGGTTGACGTACGCGCCCCGCACATCGGGAAAATTGCTGGCACCGAGTCTTGCGAGAACGCACGAGCGTCCGTCGCAAACCACGAGCATATCGTAGGGTTTGGCAGCCACGCCATCGCCCGATTGCATCTCGAGCACCGAGGTGACCGTGCCGCCAATCGTGATCGTCTGACGATCGAAGTCCTGCGGGCTTGCAATCAGAGCGGGTATGGGCGTCAACGTGTTGGCGGATGCGGCAGACGCGAAGGTCGCCGTAGAGATCCCGACCAGTAGCGCGAGCACTTTTTTCATGAAGCACCTCTCTCAAAAGTAACGCTGCAGACTGAGTTCCGTGACGTCGAGGTTACTGGTTGCCTGCGGGTCCGCCGCATTTGGCCGGCAGTTGGTACGTCGGCGTCTCGCGGAGTACGGAGTAATCGAAACAATCAGCGGCGGTATCCGCGGCGCCTTCTTGTGCCCAGACCGATCCCATGATCGACGCCGCCGCGGCGTTGCCGGCCGCTGCGGGCATTCGCACCTTCGGCGTCGCGTAGAACGGCGCGAGCTTTTTCGCGAGCCATTGCTGCGGGATCCGGTAGCTCTTGAGAACGGACTCCACGAGCGATCGCTCTTGCGGCACGAGACTCGTCGGAACCTGAGCGTAGAGCAGAACGTTTTTCGAGACGCCGACGAAGTCCGGCGGAAACGAGCACATCGCGGACTCGAAATTCGCCGGCGGCTTCGATGCCTCGCTGATGGCGCCGAGAAAACGCGCGCATTGCCCAAGAACGGGCGCGACACGAAGCGGCGAGGCGGCGGCAAACGTAAATTGCGGCGCGGCCTGGTGGCTGGACTCCGACGCAAACTGGAAAATGCGTACGAATTTCGACTGCATGTCGGTTGCGTACGGCATCACGAACGAGATGCCGCTCGCCAGCGGCTTACCACCCGGGGACGCGGCGTTTTGCGTAATCGCCGTCACGCCAAGCGAGACATTCTCGCCCTGCGGGCCCGTCATTTCGATGACCGTGTTGTCACCGCGAATCACTTTCCAGCCAGAGGGTACGCTAGCCGAGGCAGATTTATCGGGTGTGGTATACGGTTTCAACGTCGCCGTCGCAGCAGCCGCAGCACTGTTGCCCGATGCGGCAGAGATCGCGAAAGCGGATAGCAGCGATCCGAGCCGCGCGATGTCGAAACCCTTCGGCACGTCGATACCTCTCCGAAAAAAAGAGCGAGCCAGAGGTCGCATCATTTCGTCGGTTCGATATCGATTCTTGCACGCGAATTTCGGTTTATGTCGTGCGGGGCGGCTCCGGCTTGAACGACGCAGCGAGGTCCGTCCATCGTTCGAACTGCCCCGGACCCGGGAGTCGCGTGCCCGCGTACGTGGCGTCGAATTCGGCGCGTTCGATTTTCGGGAGAAGGCTGCGCACGTGCTTGCGTACGGGCCTCGGGAACGCGGTGACCATCACGCGCTCGCCGTCCGCACTATGGCGCCCGGCCGTGAGCAGCACGCGTTGGCGACCATGGTCGGGGCAGACGATCGTGAAGTCGCGCGCGACACGCGCTTCGTCGAATTCTGCCTCACAGACTGCGCCGCAAACCGGACACGAAAAAGCCCGATTCGCCACTATGCGAGCCCGTACGTCGACGATGATTTGCCCAACGACATACGAGCAGTATAGCATCAGCTCTCATCCGAGCCCTCGCCGAGGATTGAACTCGGGGCCTCGTCCTTACCAAGGACGCGCTCTACCACTGAGCTACGAGGGCACATTGGAGCGGGCGGCGAGAATCGAACTCGCGACATCTGCTTGGAAGGCAGAGGCATTACCATTATGCAACGCCCGCGCGTCTGGTGGGCAGGGCTGGATTCGAACCAGCGTACTGCGGAGCAGAGCAGATTTACAGTCTGCCGCCTTTAACCACTCGGCCACCTACCCGGACCAGACCGGCCATCGTTTGAGGGCCGGACCCCGCGCTCCTCTACTTCGTGACGAGCCACGGGCGGCTCCAAAGGCGATACACGCCGTTGTACGCATTTTCGACCATAAATCCGAAGGCGAGTTTCTCCCTCGCCCAGTCGCCGTCGCCGTTCAACGTGCCGGCGAGCGCGGCACTCATGCCGTCGCCCCAGATGCTCTTCTGCGCTGCGATGAAGGCGGCGATCAACGCGCCGACGTCGATCGGCTGCTGCCACAGAACGTCGCCGGAATCCGGAATCGCTCCGAAGAGATTCATCCCGCCGAAATCGACGATGCGAATCTGTGCGAGGTAGCGATCCTTCGGCGGGTCGGTCGATTCCATCGCATAGACCGCGTAGGTCGTCAACGCGTCCCGCACCTCGAGCAACGATAGGACGGCAGACAACTGCTGAGGCTCGACGTTACTATCGAAGTAGACGACGCCTCCGGTCGCGTCGTTCGTCGGCGCGTCCAGGATCGGATCGCCCGTTCGACGGGTCGCCCCATACGCGTCTCCCCTCCCGAGGACGTCCTCGAGGTTGTCCCATGGACGTACGACCATCGGAGCCGCAAGCCCGAGCCCGGTGGGCGCATACTGTCGCAAGTCACCGGGCGGCACGTCCGCTTTCGACGGCCACGTCGACGGTGAAATCCTGACGCGATCTTCGATCCCGATTGCCATACGCAGTCCGGAATTCGGACCTGAGCCCGGGCGTTCCATCCGCAGGGATACCCTTAGGTTACGGCAACAGACATCGAACGTAGACTTCACGAAGTCGTACTTCCTTAGGAGCAGTATGTCGGTTTTAGCGGACAGAAAAGTATCGTACGACAAGCTCTACATTGATGGAGCGTGGATGACGCCATCGAGCGGCGATCGGATTCAGGTGTATTCGGCGAGTACCGAAGAGTCCGTCGGCTCCGTTCCGGAAGCCCGCGAGGCGGACGTCGATCGCGCGGTCGACGCTGCCAGAAAAGCCTTCGACGATCCGAACGGTTGGGCGAGTTGGGAACCCGCGCGCCGCGCGGACGCGATGGATCGTCTCGCGGCGGCATTGAGCAGCCGCGGCGAGCAAACCGCGCGCCTCGTTAGCACGCAGAACGGTATGCCGCTTTCGCTTTCGATGTCGGTTGAAGCGGTTTCACCGGGCGTGCTGCTCCGGTACTATGCGGGCCTCGCCCGAAAAATGCTCGTCGACGATGTGCGCCCAGGATTGCGCGGCGGTTCCACGATCGTGCGTCGCGCTCCGGCCGGAGTCGTCGGAGCGATCGTGCCCTGGAACTATCCGCAGACCCTCGCGTTCTTCAAACTCGCGCCGGCGCTTGCTGCCGGATGCACGATCGTCGTCAAGCCGTCGCCAGAAACGGTTCTCGATAGCTTCGTGCTCGCGGAAGCGATTGCGGAAGCCGGCATTCCGAACGGCGTGGTCAACATCGTGCCCGGTGGACGCGAAATCGGAGCGTATCTGGTTTCGCACCCGAAGGTCGACAAGATCTCGTTTACGGGCTCCACGGCGGCTGGCCGTTCGATCGCCGAGGCGTGCGCGAAGTTGTTGCGCCCCGTGACGTTAGAACTCGGCGGTAAATCGGCGGCAATCATTTTGGATGACGCCGACCTCTCGACGTCGTTCGAGAATTTCTTTGCCGCGTGTATGCTTAACCAAGGCCAGACGTGCTACATCGGTTCGCGTATCCTCGCCCCGAAGAGCCGCTACGCGGAAATCGTCGACCAGATTACGACGTTCGTCGGCTCGCTCAAGGTTGGCGATGCTCTCGACTCGTCGACGCAAATCGGGCCGCTTGCGAGTTCGGGACAGCGCGATCGCGTTGAAGGCTACATCAAGATCGGGAAGAGCGAAGGCGGCCGCGTCACAACCGGCGGCGGACGTCCCGCGCATATGGCACACGGTTGGTTCGTCGAGCCGACCGTATTCGCAGACGTCGACAATAACTCGACGATCGCTCAGCAAGAGATCTTCGGACCCGTCTTGACGATCACGCCGTACGAAACCGAAGACGATGCCGTGCGCCTCGCAAACACCTCGCAATTCGGTCTCGGCGGCTCCGTTTGGACATCGAATCAAGAGCGCGGCATCGGAGTCGCGAAGCGCGTGCAGACGGGCTCGATCGGCGTGAACTACTATTCGCCGGATCCGACCGCACCGTTCGGCGGCGTCAAGAACAGCGGCATCGGGCGCGAACTCGGACCTGAGGCGCTCGCCGCGTACACGAACTACCAGTCGGTCTATCTACCTCCGCCAAAAGCATAAGGGCAACGATAGCAAAGCGAAATGGCTCTCTAATTTTCTAGGGAGCCTTTTCACTTTCCAACAGAAGTTCGTAACAGACGTCATCGTCGTCGGTGCCGTCCGGCCAATGGTAAGGGATGCTTTCGGTCCGCCGGAAACCGAACTTTTCTATCAATCGCCTCGACGGATCGTTCGAGCCCCGGTGTGCGACGATGACGCGCCGGAAATGCGGACGCGCGCGCACCCATGCGAACCGCGTTTCGTAGAAGAGGCTCGCGAAACCGCGACCTCGATATTCGGGCGACAGATACGACATTCCGAAGCCAACCGTGGCGCCCGTCGGGTCATCGCTGTCGGCGAAGGTTCCGGTGATTCCCACGAGCCGCTCGCCATCGAACAGGCCGAAGACCTGTCGCGTGTCATCGCCGGCGGCCCACTCTCGCCAGTATTCTTCTGGAAGTGCGGCTTCTTCGTCGGGATGTTTGAAGAAGACACCGAGCTCCGAGCGCAGCGCGTGAAGGCGCAGCTCGCGAAGCGCGAGCCAATCGTCCGCCCGCAGTTCGCGCATCTCCACGATTCGCTCGAGCGCCGACGGGCTATTTACGTTGGACGATTCGGGTTCGGGATTTCTAGAGCCACCGCACCCGAGAGCGTCGGCACGCGAGGGAGCAGCGGGGATCGGTCACCGCTGCCCATGCCCCCAGAATCGCCAGGTTCAGACTTCGGATAGATCCACCGCACGCGAGGCACGAAAAGACGCTTCAGTCTCGCGAGCGAGCGAGCGAGTATGGAAAGCCGCTTCGGCGTGCGCTCTCGTTCGGGATAGTTGCGTTCGGGTCGCTTTGACCGCATTGGCTAACCTCCGCGCCGGGCCGCGCGACGCGCGCGCGTTACCGCTACCAGGGCGACTAAGGAGAACCCAATACAAACACCCATGAGCGCGGCGCGCACGTCGCTATCGATCGGCATCACGAGAAACGACGACGCGAGCATCGCGCACAGTGCGGGCACGATTCCTAGGACTCGCATTTTCCGCTCAGACATGACGGAACTCCATTCTGGTATCCGAGCCGACGGTGGGACTCGAACCCACGACCCTTCGATTACAAATCGAAAGCTCTACCAACTGAGCTACATCGGCGTGGCCGCGTTCTTCGCGGCGGCCCCGCCCGTCTCCGGCGGGAACGGAAAGGGGCGCCGCGAACGCGACGCCCCTTTTCCGCGCTTGCGGGGGAGCTTACGGAAGCTCGATCTCCGCGAGGTTCTTCTCGATCTTCCGCTTGACGCGCTGCAGCGCGTTGTCGATCGATTTCACGTGACGGTTCAGGTCGCGCGCCATCTCTTGGTAGCTCTTGCCCTCGAGATACGAGAGCAGCACCTGAGACTCGAGGTCCGAGAGGTTCTCTTGGATGCGCTCCTTGATGTCCTCGGAGACTTCCTGATTGATCACGAGCTCTTCGGGATCGGACATCTTCTGCGAGGCCATCACGTCGAGGAGCGTTCGCTCGCTGTCTTCGTCGTAGATCGGCTTGTTGAGCGAGATGTACTGATTGAGCGGGATGTGCTTCTGTCGCGTCGCGGTCTTGATCGCCGTGATGATCTGCCGCGTGATACACAGTTCCGCGAACGCCCGAAAGCTCGAAAGCTTGTCGGCCTTGAAGTCGCGGACGGCCTTATATAGACCGATCATGCCTTCTTGGATGATATCTTCGCGATCGGCACCGATAAGAAAATAGCTTTTCGCCTTGATCCGAACGAAGTTCTTGTACTTGTTCAGCAAGAACTCCATCGCGAGGTTGTCTCCGGATTTTGCCGCGGAAACGAGGTCCTCGTCGGCACGCTCGTGGTAGTCGAGCGTGTCAGGCGCGCTCTGCGCAAGCGCCATGATGTTTGGTCTCCCTTGGATACAATGCGGCGAAGTCGCGAGCCGGGGCCCGTCGAGCCGACCGCATCTTAATGAGTATAGGAGTGTCCTCCTAGAGCGTCAAGGGGCGGACGGTCGGAGCCTCCACGAAGCGTTCCCTTCCGTCCCTCACCTCGTACAGGCTGATCGTGGGGTTCCGGAGGTCCCCTGCCGAGTCGAACGCCACCGGACCCACCGGCGTGACGAGGTTCCGGGTCGCCGCGACCCGGGCCAGGACGTCGTCGCGGCTCGGGATCTGGCCGCGAGAGGCGCCGAGAGCCCCACGGATCGCGGCGAGGGCAACCTGGGCCGCGGCGTAGCCCGTCGCGCTGTAGGCGCCCGGCTCGGCGTGGAAACGGGCCCGGTAGGCCGCGACGAACCCCTGGGCGGCCGGCAAGCGAGCGACCTCGGGCGTGCTGAGCGTGAAATACGTGCCGTCGGCAGCGGGGCCGGCGAGCGGAACGTACTCGGGGCTCTGGAGTCCGTCGCCGCCGAAGTACGGGACCCGACCGAGGCCGACGTCGGCCATCTGCTTCCTGAGCAGGCCGCCACCCGTGCTTACGATGCCCCCGAAGAAAATCACGTCCGGGTGCAGCGCACTCACCTTGGTCAGCAGCGGTTTGTAGTCCAGCTGGAACGGGGTCAGGTGCTCGCGGCCGACGATCGTACCGCCGAGTCTCGGGAAAGCGGCGGCAAAAACGTCGGCGATGCCCTTCCCGTACGACTCGTTGTCGTCGATCACGAATGCGCGCCGGAGCCCGAGCCGCCGCGCGTAGGCGGCCGACGCCGCGCCCTGCCGGTCGTCGGAGGCGCACACGCGGAAGAACGAGGGGTGGTCCGGACGGTCGGGCCGTAGGCGAAGGGCGTTCGGGCCCATCGTGAGGTCGATCGCCGTCGCGGCCATCGAGATCAGGGGAAAGCCCGCGGCGTTCGCGATGGGGATTTCGGCCTCGGCGACGTTCGAATTCATCGGGCCGAGCACGGCGAGCACCGCGCCGTCGGACGCGAACGTGCGCATGTTCTGCGCGCCCTGGGCCGGGTCGTGTTTACCTTGCACGCTATCGTCGAGATCGTCGAGCTCGACGCGCGCGCCACCCGGAAAACCACGCCGATTCGCGTCGTCGATCGCGAGGATCACCGCGTTGCGTACGGGCAACGCGCTCGCACCATCGATTCCCGAGAGTGGCAAGTCGAGCCCGAGTTTTACGACGGCGGGCGCGTCCGCGGCGACCGGCGCGATGCCGGAACCGACGCAGCTCGCGATGCCGCATGCGAGCGCGAGTACGGCGCGAAGCGCGCGCCGATCAGTCACGCGACGGGAGTGCGCGCTGGCGCCGTGCTTCGAAGAGCAACACGCCGGATGCGACCGACGCGTTGAGCGAATCGAGCTCGCCGAACATCGGGATGCGCACCAAGAAATCGCACTCTTTGCGAACGACTTGCGAGATACCGTCGCCCTCGCTACCGATCACGATTGCGAGGTCGCCGCGAAAATCGGCCGCGGTGTAATCGATCGCGCCTTCGGCGGCAGCCGCACCCGCGACCCAAATGCCGGCCTTCTTCATCGTGCGGAGCGCGCCGGCCACGTTCGCGACGCGCGCGATCGGCATGTGTGCCGTCGCGCCCGCGGCCGATTTGCGCACGGTCGCGTTCACGCCCGCCGCGCGACGTTCGGGAATCACGACGGCCGTCGCGCCGGCGCACTCCGCCGAGCGGATGATCGCGCCCGCGTTGTGCGGGTCCGTGATGTGGTCGAGCACCACGTACAAGCCGTTGCCCGGTTCGCGTAGCGCGATCGCTTCTTCGATCGATACGTACGAGAACGGCGTTCCGAACGCGACGACGCTCTGGTGCGCGCGATACGGGAACTGCGAAAAAAACGTTCGACTCTCGTAGCGGATCGGAAGGCCCGCCGCTTTCGCGCGATCGATCAATTTCGCAAGCGCGGGATCGCGCTTGCGTTCGTCGCCCACGTAGATACGGCGCAGCGGATCGCTCGCGCCGAGCGCTTCTTCTACCGCGTGCACGCCGTAGATCACGTCGTCGAGATCGAGCTTGTCCTTGCGCGGCGAGGGACGGCTCGAACCTAAACGCCGACGGTCCACGACGCCCCTTCCTTGCGATCGGTCACGGTGACGCCGATCGCCTTGAGCGCGTCGCGCATCGCGTCGGCGAGTTTGAAATCGCGTTGTTGTTTCGCGGTAAGGCGCGCTTCGATCACCGCGACCACGGCGGCGGATTTGGAATGACCGTTGAGATGGAGGCTTCCCTCCGGGATGAGCGAGCGCAACCGATCCACCGTATCCGCGGGCAAGAGCTCTTCCGCATCGGCGGGGCCGACGATTTCGAACTCCGTTCCATCGCCCGCACGAGCGACGCTCGCGACGGTCGCAGTCGGTGTCGCAGGCGCCGCGGCGCGCCGAGCGAGCGAAAGACCGAGCAGTTCGAGCGCCTCGTGAAGAAACGCGGCCGCCGAACTCGCCGCTCCCGCCGCAATCGCAGCCGCCGAACCGTTCGCGAGATCGAAGAGCACGGAAACGGCGCCCGATGTGTTGAGATCGTCGTCGAGCGCGGCGAAGAACCGCGTGCGAAACGCGTCGAGGTACATCGCAGACTCCGTATCGTCGTGCGTCGACGCCGCCGGCGCCGTGCGAAGCGCGTCGTACGCCGCCTGCAAGCGACGCAGCCCCGTCGTGGCGCCCGCGATCGAGTCTTCCGTAAAGTTCAGCGGTTTACGATAGCCGGCTTGCAAGAACAGCAGCCGGATGGCCTGCGCGTCGTGCCGATCGAGCAGCGTCGCGAGCGGCTCGAAATTGCCGAGCGACTTCGACATTTTGCGGCCGTCGAACAGTAAGAGGCCGCCGTGCATCCACACGTTCGCCATCGGCGGCGGCACGAGCGATTCCGTCTGCGCGATCTCGTTCTCGTGGTGCGGAAAAATCAGATCGTAGCCGCCACCGTGAATGTCGAACGGCTCGCCGAGCAGTGCGTGCGACATCGCGCTGCACTCGATGTGCCAACCCGGTCGCCCGTCGCCCCACGGCGACGGCCACGACGGCTCGCCGGGCTTCGCAAACTTCCAGAGCGCGAAATCGAGCGGATCGTGCTTGTTCTCATCCGCGGCGATGCGCGCGCCGATCATCAGCTCTTCGATGTTGCGTCCGGAGAGCGCGCCGTACCGTGGGAACGAGCGCACCGCGAAATACACGCCGTCGTCGACGGCGTACGCGCTGCCGCGTTCGATGAGCGCCTCGATCGTCGCGATGATTTCGGGGATGAAGTGCGTCGCGTGCGGTTCGTGGTCGGGTTCGATCACGCCGAGCCGCGTCATCGAACGCTTGAAGTTCCCGTAGAATCCCGCGACGACATCCGACCAGAGGCCACCGGTTTCACGCGCGGTCGCGATGCTGCGATCGTCGATGTCGGTCACGTTCTGCACGTACGTCACGCGCAAGCCGAGGTGCGTGAGATAGCGCCGCAGCACGTCGAAGAACATGAACGAGCGCGCGTGGCCGAGATGCGCTTCGGCCGACGGCGTGAGGCCGCACACGTAGATCCGCACGTGCCCGGCGTCGAGCGGCACGAACGGTTCGACGGAACGCGTACGCGTGTTATAGAGCCGGAGAGACATCGTTCGGTACGGCGGCTTCACGTGCGGCGAGCTTCTTCTCGAGTTCGGCGATGCGCTCGGTGAGCTGCAGGATCATTTGGCCTTGCGGGTCCGGCATGTCGACGCGTTGCGGCGTCGGGCTCGAAACCGGACGCCCGTCTTGCAGCACGATGCGCCCGGGAATGCCGACGACCGTTGCGCGCGGCGGCACGTCGCGCACCACGACGGAACCCGCGCCGACGCGCGCACCGTCGCCGACCGTAATCGCGCCGAGGATCGATGCGTTCGTGCCGATCACGACGTCGTTTCCGATCGTCGGATGACGCTTACCGCGGCCGAGGCTCGTGCCGCCGAGCGTCACGCCCTTATAGAGGGTGACGTCATCGCCGATCTCCGCCGTCTCGCCGATCAACACGCCCATGCCGTGATCGATAAAGAATCGCCGGCCGATGCGCGCGGCGGGATGGATCTCGATGCCGGTCGCCGCGCGAACGAGGTTCGAAAGAAATCGTGGCAAGAGTGGAACGCCGAGGCCGTTGAGCGCGTGAATGAAACGATGTGCGGTGACCGCGTGAAAACCCGGATATGACAGGATGACGTCGAGCGTGCCCCGCGCGGCCGGGTCCCGTTCGACCGGGACGCGCAAATCCTCGGCGATCTCGCTCCAGATGCTCACTCGCGTCGTTCTCGTGCGTCGGGCGCGTGCGCGCCGAGCGTTTCGAACGGCTTGCCGTCGGGACCGAACGGAATCGGTTCGAGACCACGTCCGTGCAACAGGTGCGAGTTCACGGCACCGATGCGCATCATGATCCGATCGTGGCCGAGTAGCGGAAAGAGCAGATCGAGCGACGGGCCTTCATCGGATCCCGTAAGCGCCATGCGCACGGCCCACAGCGCGTCGGCCGGAGCGATGCCGAATTCCTTGGCGATTTCGAGCAGGTCGGCTTCGACCGGTATACCGCGGAGCTCGGGCTGATCGTCGACGTATTGGCTCACGGTATCGAGAAAGAACAGGACCTGACGATTGCGCAGCTTCTCGAGCGGAAGCGCCGGAACGATAACGGCCTCCGCACGGAGCGCGCGGACGTACGGTAACGCATCGATCGGCTCGGCGAAACGATCGCCGTACGCGGCGATGAAGACGTCGATCCAGCGTAGCGCCGCGGGGGGCGCCGGGTTCTCGAGCAGGCCGCTCGTTTGCATCGCTTCGCCGATCGCATCGCGCAAAGTTGCGTTGGGTGTCACGTTAGCGTTATCCATCATCGTCACGACGATCGCGTCAGGCAGGCCACCGCGTAGGCAGCAATTCCGGTTCCATCCCCGGTGTAACCCATACCTTCGCTCGTCTTAGCCTTAACACTAACGGCGTCCGTTTCGATGCGCAGCACGGCCGCGACGTTCGCGCGGATCCGCTCCAGGTGCGGCGCGAGCTTCGGTGCTTGCACGACGATCGTCGCGTCGAGGTTGCCGACCGTATAGCCGCGCTCGCGAACCATATCGGCGCAGGCGGCGAGGAGTCGCATCGAATCGGCGCCCTTCCAGCGTTCGTCCGTATCCGGGAAGTGTTTCCCGAGGTCGCCGAGCGCGCAGGCTCCGAGGAGCGCGTCCGAGATCGCGTGGGCGAGCACGTCGGCATCCGAATGACCGAGCGGGCCACGCTCGAACGGGATCTCGATCCCGCCGAGAACGAACGGGCGCCCCTCGACGAGGCGATGTGCGTCGAAGCCGTGCCCGATGCGCACGCTCACGCGCGCCTCGGTGCGATCGACGTGCGCTCGCGCAGGATGGCCTCGGCGAGATCGCGATCGCCCCGAACGGTCACCTTGAAGTTCTCCGACGACGTCTGCACCACGACGACCTCGCACCCGCTGCGCTCGAGCAGCATCGCATCGTCGGTCGCCTCGAGCGACTCCGGAGCGGCCTCGTGTGCGCGGCGCATGTCGGCGAGCGTGCCGAATTGCGGTGTCTGCGCCGACCAGAGTTCCGAGCGATCGAGCGTCGCGCGTACGCGCGTTCCACCGCGCTCCACGACCTTGATCGTGTCGACCACGGGCGAGGCGAGGAGCGCACCGACGCCGGGTGCGGTCGCGTCCATGCCGGCGCGCACGTCGGCCGCGAGAATCAACGGTCGCGCGCCGTCGTGGACGAAGAGCGCATCGCACGTCGAGGGTATCGCGGCAATGGCGTTACGCACGCTTTCACGCCGCGTCGCGCCGCCCTGCACGACGACCGTGCGCAAGCGCGATGCGTAGGTGTTCGCGAGCGTCTCCATCGTGGCGAGATGCTCCGTTTCCGTCGCGACGATCAGATCGTCGATCTCGCGCATGCCGCCGAACACCGACATCGACCACGCGACGAGCGGGCGTCCCGCGACTTCCACGAGTTGCTTCGGGCGCCCGAAACGAACGCCGCGCCCCGCGGCGACGATCACGGCTGCGAACTTCACGGCTGCGCGACGCCTTGCGCGCGTTTGACCTTCGCGAAGATCATGCGACCGGCGACCGTCTGCAGCACGCTCGTCACTTGCACGTCGGCGTCTTCGCCGATCAGGCGCCGTCCGTTTTCGACGACGATCATCGTTCCATCGTCGAGATAACCGACGCCTTGATGCGCTTCTTTTCCGTCGCGTACGATCGAGACGTGCAGTTCCTCACCGGGAAGAACGACGGGCTTCACGGCCTCCGCAAGCTCGTTGATATTGAGGACCTCGACGCCTTCGACGTGCGCGACGCGATTGAGATTGTAGTCGTTCGTCACGAGCTTGGCGTGGCGTTCGCGCGCCATACGCACGAGCTTCGCATCGACGCCGCTCACGTCGTGATAGTCGACCTCCGCGATATCGAGCGCGGTCAGTTCGCCGAGGCGCGCGAGCACGTCGAGCCCGCGCCGTCCACGCGAACGCTTCATCGGATCCGCGGAATCCGCGATCAAATGCAGCTCTTGCAAGACGAAACGCGGCACGACGAGCGGACCTTCGAGAAATCCGCTCTCGACGATCTCGATCACGCGGCCATCGACGATGACCGACGTATCGATCAGCTTCGCAACCGCGAGCGGCCCGTCGCCATGCGCGATCGATGCGGGCACGCCGATCCGGCGACGCGCACCGACGCGCGCACCGAGATACGCGGCGAACGCGCTGAGCACGATGTACGCGACGGTCGCGACGTACGTTCCCGCGCGACCGGCATTCGAGATGAACTCGAAGAGCACGCTCTTCACGAGAAACGCGATCACGAGGCCCACGATCAGGCCGATCGTCCCACCCGCGATCTCACCCGGCGAAAGGCGCGCGATCGTGTCTTCGACCGAATCGAGCTCGACCTCGAAGAGCGACTGCGCGTACGGCGCGATGAAGAGACCCGCGACGGCGCCGATGGTCGGCACGCCGATCGTGAGCGCCATCAACCACGCCTCGTTCGCGACGTGCAGCGAGATGAGATGCGTGTACGCCTCGCGGCCGAGCAGAAATCCCGCGACCGCGAAAACGACCATGAAGAGAACGCGCAGCAACGCCTTCGACACCGGCTAGCCCGCGAATCCGACGAACGCGCCGCACACGTCGTTTGCGACGAAGCGGCCGCGGCGCGTCAGACGGACGTGCGCCGGCGTCGCGTCGATCGTTCCCATCGCGCGCATCTCGGTCAGCACCGGCCCATAAAAATCGTGAAAGTCAACGCCATATCGTTCCGCAAACGCGGCGATATCTACCCCTTCCGCGGTGCGCAATGCCAGCATCGCCGCCTCGCCGAGCCGTGCCGCCCCCTCGAGTCGCTCCGCGTCGCCCGGAATCGTGCCGCCGGAGCGTGCCGCATCCACGTAGGCGTCGAGCTCGCGCGTGTGCGTCGAGCGCACGCCGCCCAGATACGATGCGGCGCCGACGCCGAGGCCCACGTACTCGCCGTTCGCCCAATAGTTCGCATTGTGCGCGCAGCGGCGCCCCGGGCGCGCGAAATTGCTGATCTCGTAGTGCTCGAAGCCCGCCCCCGCGAGCGTATCGATCGCTCGCGCGTAGAGGTCGGCCTCGAGGTCGTTCGTGGCGAACGCTTCGGGCCGCTGCGCGAACCATGCGGCGAACGGCGTTCCATCCTCGATCGTCAGGCCGTAGGTGGAGATGTGACTCGGCTCGAGCGCGAGCGCCGACGTGAGGGACGCATCCCAGCTCGCCACCGTCTGCCCCGGCGTGCCGAAAATCAGATCGAGCGAGAGATTCTCGATTCCCGCAGCGCGCGCGTTGGCGAACGCGAGCGCAACGTCGCCGGGCGCGTGTCGCCGTCCGAGCGTCGCGAGCTCGGCCGCGACGAACGACTGCACGCCGAACGAAATGCGATCGATCCCCGCCGCACGGTACGCCCCGAAGACGGCGGGCGTGCACAGGTCGGGATCCGGATTCATCTCGACGGTCGTCTCCGCGAACCCGTCCGGCGCGAAGCGTTCGCGCAATCGCGCGACGAGATCCGCGAGCTTCCGCGCATCGTACGTGTTCGGCGTGCCGCCACCGAAAAAAAGCGTCCGTGCGACGAAAGCGGGCGCGTCCGCAATCTCCGCATGGAGCGCTTCGAGATAGCGTTCCGCACTCGAGCGTCGCAGCGGCCACTTCGCAAAATCGCAATAGGGACACACGTACGGGCAGAACGGCAAGTGCACGTAGATGCCGCCGGCGTCGCGCGGAGCCGGCACGTTAGGCGTCCTTCGTGACTCCGGCGCTCTCGGCTCCGCTCGCAGCGTACGCCGTCGACGAACGAACGAGTTCTCCGATGCGGCCGACGACGTCTTCGCGGCACTCGGCCACGGCGGCCTTGATCGCGCTGCGTACGGCGAACCGATTCGCTCGCCCGTGCGCGACGATGCAATTGCCGCGCAACCCGAGCAGCGGCGCGCCGCCGTAACTATCGTAGCTAAGTTTGTCGCGAACCTTACGGAGCGCGGGCCGCACGAGGAGCGCGCCGAGCTTGGTAAGCGGGCCGCCGCTCTTGATCTCGGCCGTCACGATGTCGGTGATGAGCGACGCGGCGCCTTCGGAGAGCTTCAGCATGACGTTGCCGACGAAACCGTCCGTAACGCACACGTCCGCGACGTTTTCGAAGACGTCCTTACCCTCGACGTTCCCGATAAAATTCACCGGCGTCGTATCGAGTAGGCGGGCGGCTTCGAAGGTCTGCTCGTTGCCCTTCACGCGTTCCTCGCCGACGGAAATGATGCCGACCTTCGGATTCGCGATGCCGAGCACCGCACGCGCGTACGCGCTTCCCATCACGGCGAACTGCGCGAGCCATTCGGGCCGGCAATCGACGTTCGCACCGCTATCGAGAACGATCACGGGCCCGTGTTTCGCGGGGTAGACGACCGCGATTGCGGGGCGCGCGACGCCTTCGATGCGGCCGAGTCCGAGCAGCGCGACGGCGAGAAACGCGCCGCTGTTTCCGGCGGAAACCACAGCATCGGCGCGCCCATCGCGCACGAGATTGACCGCGATACCGAGCGACGTTTCGTCGGACCGGCGAACGGCTTGGCGTGGTTCCGCGTCCATCGGGATCGCACTCGGGGCGTGGACGATCTCGCAGTGGTCGCTCCCGCCGTTTGCGGCGAGAAGCGGCTCGATCCGCGCTCGATCGCCCACGATGAGCATGTGCCCGAGCCCCTCGGAGGCCGCGAGGACGGCGCCGGCGACGATCTCTTCGGGAGCTTGATCCCCGCCCATTGCATCGACCGCGATGCGCGAACCGCTACCGTTCACAGAGACTCTCACGTGGACGTTCCTTCCGGTTCCGAGGGGTCGAAGCCCCTTCTTGCCATGACTTGTCGGCCGTGGTACACTTCCGGGGTTGCGTCCGCGTCGAGCGGCGATGCTTATCTTTTAGAGGACTGGTACGGAATTCAAATGGCGAAGCGCTGCGATGTGTGCGGGAAAGGTCCGATGGCTGGCAACAACGTGAGCCACGCCATGAACAAGACGCGCCGCCGCTGGCTGCCGAACCTGC
>Ga0209611_10008578_pt1 | contig 15887 bp, 11 predicted proteins | sample S1TSphgellanicum_3_FD_187693 | JGI IMG/M metagenome (GOLD analysis project Ga0209611, IMG submission 187693) | Host-associated microbial communities from peat moss isolated from Minnesota, USA - S1T2_Fc - Sphagnum magellanicum MG (SPAdes) (version 2) | ecosystem: Host-associated > Plants > Peat...
CTTTTGCAATTTAATTTGAATGATATCATGAGTTCTCTCTCATGATATCAACTCTCAACCCAAATTTGCATCTATGTAAAGAATGAACAATTGGATTTAAGTGCATTTCTTGTCCATCCAAGTATGTTGTTCAAAGAGTTTGCTGCAAAAAAAAATGCTTAATTGCGGAATGACCATGACACTGCCATTTACAATCAAGCAAGGGGTTAGAGAGGGTTGATAGGGTTGGCCCACTTGGCCCTTACATCTTGCTCCTCATTGTAGGAGAGATTACAAACATCATGCTTAAACAAGTTTCTGCAGACAAAGTTTTTAGAGGTGTTCTTATGCCAAGAGGAAAAAGAGAGCAAAACCCTAAACCCTAAACCCAATTTGCAAATGATGCATCTTTATTGCTTGCAGCAAAGGATGACAATGTAAACAGCACAGCAGCTCTCCTTAACCATTTCTTGTTAGTCTCAAGTCTTGGACTTAATTGAGAAAAGCCTAGCTTATTGGCATGGGATCTTGGGCTTCAAGCCAAACTGGTTAAGAAATTGTAGGTGAAAGCGGGTAGCTGAGGGTGAGCTCTTAAAGGTATTGGGAACAGCTTTTGGGCTAAACCTAGAGGTCTGGGATGTGGACTCATTCCTTGTTGAAAATAATGAGAAAAAAACTAAAGGTCTTGGAGCTTTTTCATCTCCCACTTGCAGGCAAAATTGTCATTGTTAACTTTGTACTTGGTTCTTTCTTTGGATTTTTACTACAATCTAGGTAGGATCAAGAAAACCTCGTTGTAAGTGAAAGGCAATGCTATGAAATTGTTTGCGGTGTGGGCAAGACCACACCACTTGCCCACACCACAAGAGGGCAAGGGTTAGTTGGATAAATTGTTCTGCAAGTGTGAGATAGATGAGTCAAGCCTTATAAACCCAAAAAAAAAAGCTCTAAAAAAACTTTAAAACAAATGAGTTTTGCTAGCACTTGAACCTTGGACAACCAACTTCAAGATTATGCTCAAAGCATCCCATGAGCAAAGCTCACCTCTCTCATGAGCAAAGCTCACCTCTCTAAGCAAAAATAGTGAATGTCAAACATTCAATGGACTTTAGTTCAAGAGCACATTTCCTCATCAGGCTCAAGAGTTTGGAAAAAAATTTCCAGGGCATGGAAAGTAAATCAATTCAAGCTAACCCCTCTAGTTTGGCTAAGGCTATATGTAATGTGAGGCTTAGGTGGTTGACGAGCTTTCGTGGACAAGCATTTGTAATTTCCATACCAAGAGCTAAGTAGTTTCATTGAATGGGTTTACAAACAATTGGAGACTTATGGAACCCTGGCACCAAGGCCTTTAAAACCTGGGCTAAGGCCAAAAGCATGTGCCAACTTGAATACCACAAATTTAGTGTATGAAGGAGGCTAATTGAAAAGCTACTTGATCAAAATAGGAAGATGAATTTTTAACTTCCACACAACGACCAATTAGTGGCAAACAAAGGGCACTTAGGAACAGACCCAAGGTTTAAGGACATGGTAAAAAGTGTGAATCTCTACAACGAAAAAAGGTCAAAACCCTTTAACCTCTTTCATGGCCGCTTAAAAGACCTAGGGCAACGGGTATGGGCAGATGGCAAACCATTGTTCAACTACATTACTAAGAGAGGTCATTGCCTGCTCAATTCTAGAGGAGTCTTACTCAGAAAATAAAACCCATGACAAATGGCCTAACCTTCTAACTTCTCACCCCAAATTCCGAAGTCAAGGGGATGTATGGAGGAAGAATTGAACTAGAAGGAATGATGGTTTCCTTTGGGCCCTCTTTCACAAAGCCATAGTTGTGAATGCATGGAGAGCTTGCAGGAATGATGGTTTCCTTTTAGCCCTCTTTCACAAAGCAATAGTTGTAAATGCATGGAGAGCTAGAGCCTACAAGGATCTAGATGCAACATGTCTGGTGTGTGACTTGGAAGCCTTAGAGACATTCATGTGTAGATTTTATGAATGCCCCAAGGCACAATTGACCAACTTTGGTATCTAACACACATTCAAGGCAACATGAAGAGGCTAGACATTATGCAATGCATCTTCAACTCAAAAAAAAAAACAAAACAAAACAAAAACTCCAAAAGGCTTACAAGATCTTCACACCAATCTGGACCTTGTTAACAGGTGTGGTGGTTTGGAGTATACGGAATGAGCAAAACCAAAGGGGTCTTCAAAAGTCAGGCTTGATCTAACCTTAAGTGTGGCCACATGATCATGAACAATATAAATGCCTATGGTAGAGTCGAGTGAAATAAAACCCTCTTCAAATTGAGCAGAACTCAAATTCATTGAGATAGAACTCATGGAAACCTTTGTTAATAGGGGTGCCCCCATTATATACCTTGTGTGCCAGAGACAATCATCGAATTAGATGACCTCCCAACTGAGTAAGTCGGTTAACTTGATAGATTGAGTTGTGCTTGCCTGCGCACTATGGCTGGGGTGGGTGCCCACGCCCCCTATGATGTTTTCTGTTCCTTATTTGCAATGGATTTTGCTAAATATTAATGTATAAATAAAGTTGTTTGCAAGTGCACATTGGGACTTGGGAGTTTTTCTTTTTGGGGGGGGAGAACTTCAACTCCACTTTAGCTGGTGACTGGGTGAGGTGTGAGGTTGGGGATCCCCAGGTGATAGCCAAAACAATTGATTCCCTTTGTGTTTTTTGTAATGGGGCATTTGTACTCCAGATTTCTTTGAATAAAGTTGCTTTGGGGCTTTGGTGAAGGAATGGGTTTGTCTCACTCTTGAGTGCTGACTTGGCTGCACACAAATGTCCACCATCTTTGGTGGAAATTGTATACAGTGGCTAAGCCCAGGGATTACTAGGGGAAAAAGGGGACCAAAAAGAACCTAGTAGGAGCTTCCCAACCAATTGCAGTGTTTTTAAAATTTCTGCAGTCCAAATTCACCACATATTTCTGCCTTCAAAATTTCCATTTATTCATACTAACGAAACACAGTGCAAAATTTGAGCACTTTTTGCAATTTTTTCCTTGAAAATATTTGAGATTTTTAAAAAAAAGGTAAACACCAAAATATTGGCAACATAGTCTTTCTTTGCAATGGATTTTTCCATTTGTTTCAATATATATATATATATATATATTGGCAACATAAGGAACACTGTTTTTTTTAAGGTCAGATCTCATAATAGTTTGCTTTCAAAATGATCCATCTCTTTACCTTTACAAAAAATAGAAATAAAGTCATATCACAAGGAAAGACAAGGCAATTTGAGAGCCCAAAAAACACACAACATGCTGACATAGAAAAGAAAGTGTAATGTAAAATCCAAGCGGGGGCATTCTCAAAAATAAGGGGCCTATTTCTAGGGCAAAGCCCCAGGATGGAGCATAAGCAAAATAACTGGCCTAGGAAGAGATAATAGAATACAGTGCATTGCCCTCCAAATGCACTACTACTAAATTTGTGCCAGTATTTTAGGGAGAGTTGGAAAATGAAATGCTCACACCTGTGGGCATATTGTTTTCATAAAGTGTACATTTTCAAGGTAGAGCTTTGTTTTAATCGAGTTGCAGAGGAAAATTACCATATGAAAAAAAACAAGATTGTTTTATTGTGCACAATCAGAAATTAATGTTATTTTTTAATTTTGAAAATATTATATCAAGTGCATCTATAAAAATTGGAACAAACCAATTACTAAATTCACTTATTATCACAGGCATAACCATAAAATAGATCATTAAAAAAGTGTGAGTTGTTATTAACATATCAAAAAGTTAATGATTTCCATCAAAAATTTGATTGCTAATTTTGTATTGCTAACGAATTAAAATTTGAAAAGCATGTGCCATTATTTCAACAATGGGTTTGAAAATAAAATATAAAATGTTTATATTTTTGTGGTTTGTAAAAAACAGTCATCTTTGTATAAATTGTTCATTTTATAATCTTATCTTCGAATAATATCATACTTTGTTGAGCTAATTTTGACTGATGTTTTTCACAATTTGAAAAAGAAAAATTCATCACAAATTATTTAACAAAAACAAATTACTATTTTCTTTTGTAGATTGATGCAAATATGCTCCTAAATAATTAACAGTGTTTTTATTTTTTCCTCTATTTGTTGATGACGCAACACATCTTGCAATGTCTGTTCACACTTCAATGCACAACATGTAATTATATCATTTGTACATAGTTCTTCGATTATTTGCATAGTCTTTGTCATATTTTTTTCCCTCTGTGATACCTTTCAGGTACCCACTGGATACCTGGCAAGTATCATGGGGAAAAAATTTAATTCATTAAAAATCATGGATTTTTACATCATGTAACACCCTCGACTATGGGCATTATTACTGGAATCAGGATCGGTTTAGCTCTGCCTTGCATGGCCCTTATTCAAGTAATGCCTACAGCCCACACTTAAATATATTAACCCCTACTTTTCAAGCGAGAGAATGGAGTGGGTGTTGAGCTGTGGACAGCTGATTTTGCCAGGTGCACCTTTCTGGCCTTTGAGCAAAGTACGAGGCTTATTTAATGAGTGAGCACCTGCCTGGCAGAATGGGGCCATCCAAGGCCTAGTCACTAGTGCTAAAAAATTCAAAAAAAACAATCTATGCCTGCCCAGATCTGGACAGAGATCTAGATAGCAGATGATAAATAAGATGACAAGGTTGCACTAGATAATCGCCGATGACAAATGACATCACAAGTGTTGTTGCACTAGATAGCAGATGAGAAATTGGACAAGTGTTTTTTTAGTCAGATTATCTGAAAGTATAAACCATATAAACCAGCGTTCTTGAAGCAATGTGCGCACGAAGTATCATGAGAAAATTGGAGTTACAAAAAATTCATCAATTTTTACACCATGTAACACCTTCAGTAGTCATAGGCATTACCAGAATTTGGCCCACCTTGGATTCGCCTTGCACAAGTCCTTGTTATGGTAGTAAAGTCCCCAAGCCTCATGTGTTGTTACCTTACACATAGCCATTGTTGTCATCGAATTAGAGAACTGGTTCCAATGTGTAAGTGCCATCCTCCCTTTTTTTTTAAACCACTTGAATGAATTGCCTGAAAGTCTGTGGTTCTTTATCAGTTCTTTTATGTCAACTAGTGTGGCTTGTTCCCTTCGCCTGAGTGTAAACTCGTCACTCAATTCATTTCTCCTTCCAAAACTAGTTTTTATAATTTTGTTGAATTTTCAATGGCAAAAATTTACTCAAAACTCAATATCTCTTGCACCCTAGGTCTAAAAATTACAAAATTGTCTCCATAAATCTTACTCATTGAGGACTTTTTAACAATACCAAAATTGAGTGATTGAGGCTGGATGAAGAAATGCAGCCCATCCCATGGACAGAACGGCCAACTGGTGCTCTGGCGGGTGCTGGTTCCACTTTTTCTCCGCCCCCTCGGAGTAAACAGACCATGACAGGACGGATGGATGACCAGACGGATGGACGGATGGATGACGGGACAGATGGATGCACCCTGTGCCTAATGCACAGGTTTGAACCCTATGCTTAATGCACAGGTGTGTGTGTGTATTTGACGATACATTTGCTCATCACATCACATATGTATTTCACTATTTTTCGCCTCATCGGAGTAAACAGACCATGACGAGACGGATGGATGACTGGATGGATGATGAAACAGATGGATGAAATGATGCTTCATGACGTCCTTTACTATATGTAACCAGTTGCACCAATAGAAGGGGTTCAAGTTTTGTTTGAGCACCAGAACAATGGAGCCCTCCCCTTGGATCTGGCCTGCCCTGACAGGTTAAGTGTTCGGTCACCAGTTGGTTTACCCTAGTAAATATGAATTGCAATAGTATGGATACCCACGCTCCTAAGAAGGGGTATTATTATTAGCCTAGGTTGAAAATGGTGACCAAGAGTTTTAGAAAAAATAAAATCATGCAGCCAATGAAAAGGCTTAGCATGGACTGGGGAGGGCACAACATTTTTATTCCAGGTTGAAGGAGGGATTTTTTGTTCAGGAGGTGGTGTTCTTCTGTCTAGGTAGGTTGCATGAGCCCTAGTTGGCTTGCTAAGAAGATACTTTCTAAAATTGGAATTAAATTACATTTGAACACACTGGCCCTTTTTTTTTGGTGGTTTTTTTTTTAAAATTTTATCTCAAGTACTTGCCTAAAGTTAAATTCTCACATATATAAGCTAAAACAGTGTGTCACGTAGAAGCCCTTATGCTTCTATTTTAAATAGTGAGGATGACATAGCTGCATCCGTCCGGATGGATGATGAGATAGATGGATGAAATGATGCTTCACATCACGACATCCTTTACTATATGTAATTAACAACACTAAATCCAAGTTCCAGAACACCTTCAATCCATACTCTAGGGTCAGTTTCATTATCAAATCATCCTTAAAGTAGTGAAATAAATTTATGTGAAAATATGAAGTTGAGGTGTGAAAAACCATCACAATTACTGCAGGCTACAATCTGAATAATTCCACTCCTCATATAACAATATCACAGTAGATCCTGAAAATAATAATAATAATTTCATAAATTTTGAAACGAGTTAGGTTTTTTGGAAAAAAAATAAATTATTAATCATGTCAACGTGGAAGCTTAACCTAGGCTATGATATTAAATTTCATTATCAGTCCGTCCAAAAGTGTTCTCATTACGTGCATGTAGTACTATAACAATGGCTTGTTTTGTGATTATAATGATTGTATTTCCTAGGATTGATGAATGAACAGTGCATTTCATCCATGAATGTAACTGGGGATGTCTTTCATGCATTGCGGATATGCTATGAAATACAACTGACATTTGTGTGCCTAGTTGTCTTGACTCTTTGCCTTGAACAATGAAGTAGCATTTGACCCAAAAAGAAATCACAACATATCTCCTAGACCTAACCTTTGTTAGACCAATCCTAGACTCTAAACCCTAGACACAACAACCCAAATGCCCAATTCAATGTTATTTTGGCCCATTTTGTGATGTAACCAAAGGTGTGGCATCATCCCAAAATTTTAAGAAACCAGATCTGAGCTTATACTAGATATGATAGTAAGAGGCAATAAGGGTAGTTCTATATTCTTGGCTACCTACTGGAACTTATCGTACATGTCTAGCGATTTGGAAAAAAATTCTTGAAATCTGGCGATTTTGGGCCTTTTTCTTTTGCCTGAAAAAACCCTTTGTATAGGTTATAGGTTGAAATCATATTTTTTCAGCTTGAAATTTGGCGAAAATTTGCCAGTTAAAAAATCACTGGCCCAACTATTGTCGCTGGTTTGGCACTTTCTGCTCTCTCAACCTCTTTAAGAGAGCATCTCCAGCGGTGCTCAGTATGCAACCCTCCAAAAATATTTTTCACATCCAAGTTTAGCTATTTACTTTTTTGCAACCCCACCCATAAAACTGAAACGGGGACAGCAAATAGGTGGCGGACTACTAATAGGGAACCACCTGGACCAATCATTATGATAGCCCAATCTAGAAACACTCAGCAGCAGTCAGATCATATTTATTACACTCTTTTGTGCAGGTGCACAACGTTGCTGCGCCATTTACCAGCCACTGCAAACTTTACAACTATGCTGAGCCAAAAGGATTTTCCTGAGCCAAACCGGCATGTTTTGACTTTTCGTCACCCAATCTTACTAGGCAGTTTCACATACGGAGCACCGCTGGAGATGATCTTAATAGTCTAAGAGCCAAATTTGGCTGATGCTCCTCCTTTGACCCATGAGGCGAGGCAGCTTCCAAAATCTTTTTCAGATGGGTTTCTCTTCGTAGGTGCCACGTGCTCTAACCTATGTGCTTGATTTAGTTACAAGGCAAATGATCCATGATTTTGGCCCACACACATAACTGGTTGATGGCTTATCCGAAGTATTGAGATTGGACTGGGCCAACAATTTCTTCCTCCAACAAGGAGCCTGTCTAACCTGGAAATCTCACCCTGATCAAGAATTTATTGTTAATGTAGATGTGCCAAAAACCAACTGAAATGGTCAAAAAGGTTTGATTTAGTCTATTGCTAGTAGTGTTTTGTTATGGGCAATTTTTTGCAACTTTGCTATTTTTTTTCCAGAAATGGGAAAAAAAACATGAAAATTTTGTGGATTTTAAGGGGCTTTTCGCCATTTTTTGAAATAAAAATAATTAAATTAGCCAAATCTAGACATAGGTAATTCCTAGGTTTTCACTTGTGGCATCACTTTTGTAAAATGGTTGTACTACTTACCTTGGACAATTGCCTTTTAATGCCAATTATGTTAGGGATCCTCTCCAATGCAAAAAAAAATCATGATTGCTAGGGATGTTGGTTTTGGAGATCTCATTACTCTCCATGGGAGAACTTTTTCCATATCTCCTAAGCAAGGTTTTTGTTTTGAATGAAAATTTGCAATATTTCGAACTAAATATTGGGTTGGTGAATCACAAAGTGGCTTATGTAATTTTTAAATAACCCAAATTGCAAAAATATCATTTAAAATCTTTCAATGTTGCCATAATGAAAACAACACAAAGCCATGCTACTAAAGGAAAATCATTATTCACAAAGGGTTGACCATCTTTTGACCTAGATTTTTAGATCCTTTTCATAATGACCATCAACTTCATAAACATAACCTTTCCTTTGAACCTATTTTCACTAAACAATGCCCCCCATGCCCCCCTCACTTTTCACTTATTGATGTGCAAGCCTTCAAGTACATATTATACATTGCCACAAACTTGCAAAATGGGAGTTGTTTTTTAACGTGCATTTCACATTAAATCTTTAGAGTCGTTACTTTCAAATTGAGCTATTGATCAATGCATGTATGTCAACAAGAAGGTGGCAATTCAATGTTCAAGTTTCAAGAACATGTAAAGGCCCAATTACTAATAAATTCCTAAACCTTTCAAGCAATAGCCTTGTTTGTTGCATGCAGTTTTGACTCTTTATATGTATTCATTGCTCAATGTTTCATAATTGTGCATTGTCCATCATCTTTGTGTTTTTTGTAGCTTGTGAATTATGGATGTAATCAGAATTCATATTCATTTTGCTCACTACTTAATGTTCAATGGTGTTTGTGTGTATAGTGTTGAATATTGATTCATTAGGGCACCAATCACCTCTAGGTCCTTGTGGTTTGAATTCCTTGTGTGAAGCTCATGCACATTGTGTTTGAAATGCTTGTGTGAGGCAATTGGTTTGAATTTGGCAATGCAATACTCTTAGATAACAATTAACAAAAGTCCAAATGTGTGTGTGCATTGCCACACTCAAATTTTGTTGGAAATTTATATTTGAGGTGAATCCTTTTTATTAAACATTTTAAATCTTGAGTTGAATTGATTGATTGTGATTTCAGAATTATTTTGCATTTTTAGTTGTAATCATGTTTCCACACTTGCAAGTTTCAAGTAATTTTAAGTTGAAATATTATTTCTTTGGTGGTTGAACCCTAGGAAAAGCCCTTGCACCTAATTATTATGTTTTTTTGTGATATACCTAAATCCAATCATATAAGGGAACAAAGAAAGAGCTTGCAAAACCCTAAATTGATCATTTCTCCACTTGATAATTTGAACATAATTTTTAAAATCTTTGAACCTTTTGAATACCCTATTGTTGTTGGGGATGGGTGTGCTATTAATTCCAAAGAAATGAAAGAAAACTTTTGATACTAATGTGAATTACAAATTTCAATATGTATGGAATATAAAAATGCCATGGGTAAGGTTTATTTTCAATGAAGTTAACCTAGTTACTTTAGTTAGATGTCATGATCATACTCAAATTGATATACAAAAAAAGGTTTTGGTGGCAAAATGGGATTACACATATAAGCATGTAAGCAAAAAGAAAGTTTTTTATGGTAATTGGAATATGGATCCAAAATGTGGGCATGCAAAAACTGAAATTGTAGTGTTTAATTATCAACAACAATTATCTTCTAACATCTTTAATCTTGGTCACACAAAGGAAAACAAGCAAAAACTTATTCAATCTGCCACTATTTTCAACTAATCACAAAATATGACAATTTCCAACTTTTGTTTCAATTTTAAAACTTTGATCTATACCCAAAAAATTAGTTTATGGGGCTAATTTGGAAATGACTGAACACATAAACAATGAGGAAAACTCACTAAAGTTGTTTTCTAAAAAACCAAGTTTGTATCTCTAACTTGTGATGAAGTCACATCCATGGATAATGCAAGTTAGACAAATGTGCATGATTATAAATTGTGAAAGATTAGTGTTAGATACTTTTGTTATTAAATGTGCAACAAGTCTTTTTTTTGGATCTAAAGTTGATAATCTAAGTTTGTTGATTGTGAATTTTTTTATGACACAAAGGGATCCAATAGAAGAGGAATTTGTTTCAAGGCTAGTTTATTTTAATATTGATAGGTTCAACACCTTCCAATGGCCTTAAATCTAGAGTTACAATGCATAAGTCTTTAATGGATCATTGATTTGAATATATGAATATGTCATTTGGCATTTGAGTTTACAGTGCAACACAACATAAATTTACCAAGCTTCATAGGTTTGTACAAATTATGCGAAATTCGGTTTTCATAAGTTCATACAAAAATTGCATGAATTCTATGTTATGGTTGATTTGAATGATATTTGTACATATTCAATATCTTAAATATTCAAATAGATGAAACATTATTTTTGAATAACATACCCAAATATTCATATTCAATACACAAAAATCACATAGTTATATTCAAAATTACATCACAACAATTACACAAATTTAATTAAAAATACAAATCGTACATATTTCACATTAAGACGTCACAAGTAAAAAAGACACATGATTTGTGCAGAAGTAATATATATGTTTTTCATATAATTTTTACACTTCGAAGCACACAAATTTTGCACAAACATATTGTTTTACAATTTTTGCACGGATTCTATTGAAATTTTGTGATATTGTAAGTTTGTAATGCATATTGGGCCACATTTGTATATTAAATGGGGGCAATTGGTTTTGTGACAAGACATGTATATGTAGAGACTATGGCATTTATGAAATGAAAATGTGAAAAAGTTCTTAATCAACATATTATAAAGTTATAAGGTTGATTCCCAACCCGAAATTTGGTGAATGAATCTTGTATTGTGCACCCCATATATTGGCTATAATTAGGGTTTGAAACAAGATTTTTTGATCACTGCAAAATTCTCAAAAATGTGATTTGTCAACTTAAAATGTTATGCCCTAATGAGTTATGGGTTCTAGAACTATTTTCAATCATTGCTTTTAACCTATATATATATCTATATTTGTCATTATCATGAAGCATAATGCAAAGTTAATGATGTAAAAACCTTTTGATACATGTGAACTTATTTACCAAGCCATGTAAAACATTTTTTTCATGAGTCATAAATTCTTGTAAAAAATCCATATGTACATCAAGTTGGCTAGACTTGATGTTGTGCAAGTTATTGGTTTAATGAAAGATGAACAATATTTTTTTGTGCTTGCCTTTATGAAAATTAAACTAGAAAATCAATTGACCATACATCTACTAAAGTTATTCATTTGGATGTTTAGCCAAAAGTTTTTTACCTTCCAGAACTTTCCTTTTGGAATAATAATGCAAAAATGGAAAGATAAAAAAATTTAATATGATGTGGAAATTTGAAGGTTGGATGTGGATGTTAAAATTTAGTTCATGGCATAGTTGCCCAAGTTTCACATTTTTTCTCCTACTATATCTTGAACCCTAATTTCTTTTTGGTAATATTGTTGGAATGCTTGGAAGTTGAATGTTTTATTTACATGTTGCTTCACCTTTCTATTGGCTCACCATTTTTTTTGGTGAATATTTTGACCTTTTTATAAAATATATGAATGTTCTTTAACAAAGGTGTTTAATGGCTATTATGAAATCATTTTTGGTATGAATATGGGTCATGGATGATGGCATATGGCTTTTAACTAACTTCTTCATGTAACAATGCAAATCAAACTTGATGGTTACTATAAATACATGGATGCTTGAGTTTTTATGTTGTCAAAACAAATGAAATGTCTTTTTATTTCCATGATTCATGTTTTTTTGGATGGGGTGAAACTTCAATCAACCTACTTTTGGGCCTCATGGAATTTTTTCCACATTGAATTAGCAAGACTAACATTTTTTTTTATGCAAGTTGGGCTTTATGTTGCAATGGGAAGGGCTTTTATGTGTTGGGGTTCAATTCCCCCATATAACTTTTTGGAAACAAATATCCTTTTGTTCACAAAAGATTTAATAAAAAATGAAAGCTTGTAGCTCCAAAACTTTTTTTAAATTTTTTTCTTATGCAAATTACAATCAACAAAAAAATCCCATAATTGATGAAAAACTATGCATTTCATTGCCATGTAGTTGGATAGTTTACAATTAATATGTCCATGCATGTTGATTGTAATTCATTAAAAAACTACCATGTAGCCAACTCAACTAAATGAAATAATGAAAAGAAAAAAAATGTTTTAAAATGAGGATACTAGAAAACTCATCAATCAAAATCAATATAATAGAATTATTTGTCAAATTAGCCTTACTTGGTGGCTAGATCCTTCTTCCCTCTCACCTTTCTTTCAAGAATTATCGTTAAAATCACCCTATTGGGAATTAACGGTTGAAACAAAAGATGAAAGATACTTGTTGCTCTAATCACACCCAAGGATTTCATCAAAGTGAAAACACATTACAATGACCTCTTTTGGGCGATTTCATGATCACCACTATAATATACAATGACACTATATTGTGAGCCTATGAGTGTGAACATGAACATGTGAACAAGATGGAATCTTTTTGAGAATTTTTTGATGATGTGGAAAATATATGCCAAAAATATTCCATGACACACAAGACATAATCTTTATTAACGTGGATAGAATATTTACTAAGGTGGTAAACTATTGTGCCATATGGACATGGATGAATTTTAAATGGATGAACATACACCTCTCTAAATGTGATTCATTTAATTTTTCATTTTTCTTTTGGTGTTTAAGGATTATTAATTTGAACTTTCACAAAACTATAAAATATAACAAACTTGGTTTTTCATTTCAAACAAGATTGAAATGTTATTATCATTAGTAATTAAAATAAAAATTTGAGGAAAAATCTGAAAATGGACCCTTTTTGAAATACTTGCCACCTTCCATTTGAAAGTGGTTTTTTTGTCAAAATGTGAAGTTATCATATACTTATAGTCAACACTCCCAAAAAAACCCATTTATGATATGAAAATGATCAAATTCTTTAAATATTTCACGAACATGGTTCAAATTATGTGACATCACATGCGAAATGGCATACTACAAATTTCATAAAGGTCGAAAATCATTTCAATCATTTTAAAAATATATTTTCATTTTGAAAATACATGTGACATGTTTTTTTTGTATAAATATATTCCAACCCACCATAATATAAAGGAAAAAAAAAAAAAATTCTTATTTATTTTCTTGGTTGGATTATGCTCTAACATAACATGCAAAAAAAAGGGAAACCCTTTAATTTTGATATGGTTAGGCTTAAAGACATGCTGGCGAAGAAAACATTACAATGTGATTACACAAAGGAGGCCACCATAGTGTGATTTCACCCATCATTCCAAATGCACCTTTCAAACATGAAAGATAACAAAAGAATGAACACCAAAGACATCACAATTTTGAACACACATAATGAACAACAAAATAATAGAAGACATCAAAAGAATACAAACCAAAATTTTTGCTATGGACACACACATAAAAACAAACAACTATCAAGTATAATAAATTGACACAAACACACTTTATACATAGACCTTCTCTTAGGCCCTAGTAATTACCTCCAAAATGATGGTAATATTGGGGAATTTAGGTTCATGAATTTTTAAACACCTAATTACCCTCCTTACTTACTCTACTATAACTAGTCACATAAAAATAACCAAACTTTATATGAAATAGATAATATTCGTCCAGTGGATGGTATTCTACTTTATCACCATTAGTTTTACCTCCTAAAGATATATAATGAAATACAACATAATAGTTAGGAAAATAGGGTGACAACACCAAAATTTAGAAGGTATAGTAATGACATGATGATAATTTTGCCCTATAATAAAATTACCACCATAGGGTAGTAGAACATATTTTATTTCCCAGATGTTTAAGAACTTCAAAACCTAATGTTTTAGTATTATTATATCATCCCTAGACCTTCCCTACCATTTGCACCATGCTTGTATCGCATGTCCCCCTTCCTAACATCCAAACAAAGTTGAAGAACATAAAACAAATTACATAAGAAAGTTCCAAAAGATATGCACCTTTTCATTGCCATAGTGGACGGACAAACTTGCTTGCCTAGGGGCTCCTTTTATTGTGATTGTACTCAACCTACCTACATATACCACTTAACCTACCTACTACCTACCTACCAACCAAATGTAGCTACTTTTGTAATATAATCTACCTAAATTAGCTAGTTACTTATTTTAATTATCTACCTACTTACCTAACTTACATAACCTACTTCTTTAGCTACCTACATAATGGAGCTGCATTCATAGCCTAATCTACCTAGCCTAATTACCTACCTAACTACCAAGTCCACATAACCTACCTACTTAGTTGTTTAACCTACATACCTCTAATTTAATTACATAACATAACTTAACATGCTTAACATAACTACCCATTTAACTTGCATATTTAGTTTAAGTACTTATTTAACCTACCTATTTATTGATTATTAAACCGAAATCTACTCATCATCCGCCTACCTATAAGCTACCAAATTATCTACCTATGCATTAATTACTAACCCCCTTAACACTTTATTTATTTGTTCCTCCAAATGGACAACTTAATCACAATAATTTGCAACTAAAAATTGACATGTAAGTTCAATAATACATAGAGTAGTTGCAAAAAATTAATTGTTTGTCATTTGTCATTAGATGTGATCAATTATGGTTGACATGAACTCATCTCTCATTTGCCTTTTCATCCAAAATGCACAAGTCACAACAAGTAATCGTATTTGCAACTCCAAATTGGCATGTGCCAAAATTTAGATAAATTTACAACTTGAAATGTATGTGACTTGGGTACATGTTTAAAATTACAACAATTGCAATTGCAAAATTAGACAATTTAATGGTAGTTCACACTTGTAGGTAACAATCTTGAATGATAATTTGTCATTTTGCAAACACCATTCACATATGGAAACTTTTGATTTATGTAATTGACATGTGATGGTGAATGATATCTTGTCAATAAGTTCCCCATAGTGGATAGTGTGAAATGATAAATCATCATTACATCAATCAAATATTTTGAACATGTACATTTTGGTGCCTATCACCATTGGTAGTTCATTAATTTTGATTATAACATGACAATATACTAATCTACAACTTCATCCACCTTTTATATTTCTACTCTTGTCCTACTTTCATATGTTTTGAGCATAAGCATCATCTTCCTTTTAAATTTCTACTTTTTATGTTGTACATAATTTTTGTAGTAAGTATTTTCAATTACTATATAGATATACAACAAATCCAACATAACAATCATGGAAACTATTTAAATGGGAGTAAATCTTCTTCACAATAACAAGAAAGAACAATAAGGAGAAGAAAGGAATGGATAGGTCAAATATTACTTCATGTATTGTTGAGGAAACAATTGTAATATCAATTGGAATAACCATGTCAATAATAGTCAGAGTTAGAAGAATTGTAGATGCCAATGTAATTGGACCTTCATGCCAAAGGAACAATTGTGAATTTTGGAGCCAAACCTTCATACCAAAAACAAGCTTATTGGGATCACATTGAGGTCCTAG
>Ga0209611_10008579_pt1 | contig 15887 bp, 17 predicted proteins | sample S1TSphgellanicum_3_FD_187693 | JGI IMG/M metagenome (GOLD analysis project Ga0209611, IMG submission 187693) | Host-associated microbial communities from peat moss isolated from Minnesota, USA - S1T2_Fc - Sphagnum magellanicum MG (SPAdes) (version 2) | ecosystem: Host-associated > Plants > Peat...
CTCTTGAATCTAAATGCATATGGTTTGTCTCTTGTTTCACCATGTTGACATTAAATTTGTTGAAATTTTTCAAGCACAAATATTTTTTCTTTGATTATATGGGTTGCATGTCCTTACCTTCAATGGTAACTCCAACCAAAGTCCTAAAGTTGATGTTGATCATGTCATTGTTGATCCAATCCAAATAAAAGTTAAATTAGATAGCAACAAGAAATGAAGAAACATATGAAATTAATCATTGCTTCCAAATGCATGGGCTACAAAGTTTACCTTGGGCATAATCAATGGTGGGTTTTGATGGGAAGGTGCATAAGGTGAAATTCAAAATTTGTACCAAGATTGAAATGCCCAATAAACTTCTAGTATCAAAACTAGACTTCTTATTGAAACATGTTAGCCAAAAAATGGCCATCACTATAACTCGGGCAATGTGGTAACAATGAAGGAATACTATTTTTTGAAAAGAAATCAACATGTGTTCAATGAATGCTTATATGTGTTAAGGGGTAAGGATTATGTGATGCAACATATAGCTACAAAAGTTGTGGTAAAAAAAATTTATTCATTTTGCATTCATCTTTCATTTGTTTTTTTAAGGTAGGGCCATGGTGGAGTATGAATAAATGTAATCAACATTACTATTGGGAGATAAATGAATGGTGTGTTTAAAACTTTATTGCTTTACAACACTATTGACAAGGCATTCAAGCTAGCTTATAAAATACCATGGAGTCATCAAATAGAAAAAAACATCTGAAAACCAAGTGCATGCCTATCAAATGCCAATCCAATTTAACCTACAAGTGGATGATTAAATTACAAAAGTGACACAAATGTCCCAATGTAATTCACCCCTAATGTGGTCATTTTGTTGGGAAATGCATGTTTATGCTTTTGAATGTGTTTTGGTATTTTCAACTTCCAAAACATTCATCTTTGCCTTTTCTAAGCTCACTACTTGATTGTTTACCTTGTGTATGCCCAATGTAGCTAGGTCAATTGTAGTATAATAATCATGAAAACTTGGGGATTCACCTGCACTTTGGTATATACATAGTAGGGCATGTTAGTGCTAAATCATACATTTAAAATTTTGCATAAAAATTTATTGTGCTTGAAGAGTTGTTCATAAGATTAAATTTTTTCATAATTAAACAATTAATACTAAAACCCACTTGCTTACCCTTAAATAACAAGGGGGGTCTCTTGTGAAACATTTGCAACTTTGCATATTGATTTGGTAAGGATAATAATGTTTTTAGGCTCTTGCACATTTCACACAATATTTTTAGGTTGAAAGTCAAATGAAATAGTAACAAATAATCATAGTTTACCATCATCCTTTGTCAACACATTTTTCTTTTACAAAACCCATGAAACCTCTAAAGATATCAACCTTTATTTACTTGAAAATTTTCAAGTTCCAAATATTAATAGTTCCAAACCATGTAGTACAAAAGAACAATGTTTGCATTAAATGACACACTTGCAAGCTCCTTGATAGATTTAAATGGGAGTCTGAAGTGAAAACAGCGAAAGAACAAGGAGTTGGGGGCACGCTCCCTGGTTTGCAACACTTTGGGGGTAGAGGGGGCGTGCTGGAGCTCCGGGATGGGACTAGGAAGAATGACAAACAACTAATCACTCACACGAACCTGCACAAAACCAAACAACAAGTTGGTTAATGCATAGTAGGAACACTTTTGGTGCTTGGACAAGCCACGAGCAAACTCGGACTCATAAAATTCATCACAACCTAGACTTTGGGGAAGCCACCACCTTCCCCCTTATAGTATACTCTATGCCTCTCCACGAGGCCCACATTCAAATGACATTTTGTCTTGAAACTCCCAAATGGGAATCTCGAAATTCCCAAAGTTGGACTCCTACGACTTTGGGGCCCCATAACTTTGTGTACAGACTTTCGATTAAGATGAGGTCTAAAACAAAGTTGTAGCCCTCATTGAGAGCTTTTCAATGGTATGTCACACGTCACCTGAACGCAAGTAAATCATGTCGATTCTTGACTTTTAATGATCGGGAATCAAATTGCCAATTTGACTCCCAGCCTTTCTTTTGGCCCTAACTTGCGTTTCAGATGTCCAAATGGGTCATGCGAGCCCATTTTTAACATCTACGTTTCAATAGATTTCCAATGATATAAAGAACTTTTCAATCCAATGGGTTTTGACCCCTGCATTTGCCTTCTAAAAATTTGGGAGTCAATTGGGACTCCAACTCCAAAAATGGGAGTTCACTTGGGAGTGTGAAACTTTTGCACTCATGGGAGCGTGAGATGTGACCCCTGGGATTCCCTCTTAGCTCGCAACCTTGCAAGCCCTTGCCTTGGTCACAAGCCCAAGGTTAGGGTTGTGATAGTTTTTTTAAGGTAGGCCCATGGTGGAGTATGATTAAATGTAATCTTTGTTTACTTTTTTAAAAACAAGTAACCATCCATCCAAGCACTAGAGTGATTGTGTTGGTTAGGAAATTATTAAATGTTTGCATCATGTGGTGTTAATTGTCACATGTCACAAACACCATTTTCACATGATGAATGGAATTCATTGATATGGATGTTCAACCATGATTCATACTTAACTTTCAATTTAGTTTTAGTTAATTTTTAGTTTTCTCCCAATTTTTTAATCCATTATTAGTTAACTTTTAGTTGACTCACAACTAATTTTTAATACATTTTTAATTAAATCCTAGTTTATTCATAATTCACTTGTAATTATAAAGCATTTAAAAAAGCTTCCTTAATCAATGAACACATGGAAACCTCCATGGAAGCTCATTGAAGTAAATCCCCAAAGGAATATAAATAAAAGTAAAATCTCCCATTACCTTTAGTATGTTCAACACAAGTCCAATGTATAATCTTATTCCATAATTTTGTTATGTTCATTTTGTGTTTATGTTTTCATATTTTATCATAATAACAAAAAAAAATTGCACTATTATTTTGCACACTTTGTGTTATTGTATTTGGTCTTTTGTGTTTTTTTTTGGTTTTTATGTTTCATGTTTAGAATTAAACTTACGCATGTCTCTTCAATGTTCATTTCATAATTCTTGTGTTCCATGACACCACTAATTATGGTTTCAAATTTTCTTTCACTTCCATATAATAACTATAAATAAACAACCAAAGTTGGATCTCCATTCATTGTTATGGGGTGGTAGTTTGGAAACATGTGCATGTATTGTTCACAGTTGATTGATTGGTTGAAGGTGGGACTACCACTAATATTGAAATTGAAATTTTTTTATGCAAACAACTTAGTTTAATGGTTTGTGTGAAAGTTAGATTTCAAAACTTTTTGTGTTTGGGAATTGATTGTGCCTCAACATTCCAAAGGGTTAAATATGGACATACTATTTGAATGAGAACAAAACAAGTGTTTTAGTTTGTTAGGATCCATTGCATGGCACACATAACCAACCTTATGATTCACAACTTGTCCATAATGCTTATGGTTTCCAAATTGGAGGATCTCCTTTAAGCACTTTATGGGTATTTTTTGTAACTCCCCCAGACAACATCTTGAATTCACTTAACTTGTTGAAATTATATAAACTAAAGGACCAAAGGTAAATCAGAATGTGAAAACAAGATGGATAAACATGTTTCAACCCTTCATGAAGTGTGATGGGAAAGAGATAAGACTTTCATTGTTGAAATGGCAATTAATTATAGTTTGGTGGAATCGACCAAAACCAATTTGCTAAATTTATGTGACATTGTTCCAATCTTGGGCTTGCCATGTAATTTGCCCATGTTGGAATTTGTTTATGTTTTGATGAAGTTTGCACAAGCTATAAATGTGTTTGTTTGTGATTACATTGTTGTCATGAAAATATGTACAAAATGTGTGGATATTCAAACATTTCCTTCTAGGTTGCAAACTTTTTAAAGTTTATTGATGTGGCTACAAACACATCTTGTAAAATTAGGCAAGATTGGGTAAAATATTGGGTAATTGACTTGAATGACAACATACATCACTTGCCTCTTCAAATTATGGGATAATCCCAATGGTTCATTTTGTTGATCCTTTGATGGCATCCAATCTTTAGTTACTTGTGAAGGCTTTGAAGTGGTTATCTTAATTGTAAAGGCTCAATGCACTATTGCATGTGATTTATTAGTCATGGATTTGGAGTGCAGGTTTTTGAACCATGAACTTATGAACATTTTTGGGGTCATTTACCCACAATATTGGTTATAACCAAATTGTGAATCCACTTTTGTTATTCATATGTGCTTGATCAAATGACATTACTCCACATTGAAAAAATTGAATACACTTGGTTCATGGATTTCTAAGGAAATTTCACAAGATATTTTGAATATATGCAAACATTCTATTCAAGCTACCCATTTAAACTCAAGCTCCTAAAGCCATGGAAGAACCTAGAAATGAGAATCTTATCACTAAATTATGACGTCAACTCGCCACAAACAAATTGATGTTGACTCATTGACTTTCTAAATTCATGAAATTTGCTCAACTAGCCAATGTTTAAATCATTGGCAATGTTGAAGATGAAAGAACCTTTTCCACATTGACCTTCATGAAATTTTAGCTTTCAACTCAATTGGTAGAACATCTAAACATTGTTATCCACATGTTTGGTCAAGATTTTTTTGTTAAGTACACTTTCCTTTTCCAAATTGCTATTGCAAATTATAATGATGACGACAAGGTCATTAAAATATCAATGATATCTGCAAAAGGTTTATCTGTTACAGATCAATCCGATGTTTCTACTTATGAGTTTTATCCAAATAATATCGAACTATTTGCTCAAAAGTTTTATCCATAGCTTGAAGTTCATTGACTCAGTAATGATTTACATCTACAAGAATCACATTGAAATCTAAAATAATGGATGTTTTATTTACAAAATATTGTAAATTTTCTTGTAAAATACTAGAGGTACATGTAGGTGTCAATATAATTAAATCTAGGCATTCTTCCTTACCTTTTCAAATTATATTACCAACTATTTTTTCTTGGGATCCACATGCTAATGCATGACAATCTACTATACTAGTAGTTATACAGGTTCAATCTCTCTCCCTTTCTAGCATGGAAATGCGTTACATTCAAATGATCATCTCTTAGAGGAGCTTCATTGATAGCATGAAGATTTTTTAAAGAACTAGCTACTTAGAGAATCCAATATGACTAGGCTCGGCATACATCCAATAAGCTAATTTCATGAGTAATAATCTCTTTACAAATTTAAACAATCAATGATATGATCTTTTTCTATTCTACGTCATCGAAAAAACTTTTGCCATATTTATGTAATTCCATATTGATGTAATGTTGCAATACCCATTTATGATGGAATCTATTTTTTGAATAAATAGATTTTGAACAGAACATTCATTTCAAATATTTTTTTTTAATAAAAATTTCATGATGTCTTTTGTTTATTGGAAATAATGAGTTTTAGAATTATAGTGAAGGCAAATTGTTGAAAGTTGTAGCTGCAATTTTAATTTTTTTTGTTGCATTTTTTTTTTAATGTTTCAACTTGTGCAAGTTGGTTCCAAGTGCTTTACAAGTTGTTGTGACATATGCAAGTTTTTTCAATGCATTTTGAACATGGTTGGCTATGCTTTTACAAGTTGTAATTTTTTTTCATAATATATACCATCACATGTATATGAGGTTTGAATTTTGATTTTTTTTTTGGTAACTAATATTTTGTAGCTTGTTTCTATGATACTAACTTATCAACTATTACAAATACATTGTGCTATAATGAGTAGGGTCCTTGTGACCATGGTTCAAATTAATATTTACATTCAAGTTTTTGCCTACTTAAAAATATTGCATGTTAAAAACCTAAAACTGGAACAAATGTATAAGCTTAAAGCCTACTTCAACTGTTCATTAAAATATTTTAAGTAGGAGCCACAAGTTGGCTTTGTCAACTCAAAATTCTTCACCAATTTTTTTAATATTATTGCAACATAACCACATACATCAGTTTTCTTTTTAACAAATAGCCATATGGGCTCTGGCTTCACACTTACCCTTGCCACTTACACTACAAATTTATGATATAAAAAAGAAAACCTAGGTTGCAGTTTTAAAATCAGATCTAGTGTTAATCTAGTTCTAAGTAACCTGGACCAAAACTATCAATTAACTGTCAATTAACCTTTGGTTAACCCCTATTTCTTGTCTTTTTTTCCCAAAAAAAATAAATCTAGAAATCTTAGTTTCAATTTCACACATAAATACAAAGGGGAGGGGAAGGGATTTCAAACTTTTGGATTTTGGTGTTCCCAAATGTATTCCATGTGATATTTTATTATGTTCTCAATTTGTCCCTCAAGTTCCCAATAACAACACACTTTATCACATACCTTTCGCCCAAAGTCCTCTTCTTGTTAACTATATTATTAGTTCAGAAGAAAAGACTACATTGGGCATATTTTGGGAGCATGTGAAAGTTGAGGTTACTTGGGTCATGTGACAGGTTTTATTTTAGGAGTTCCCCTTAAGTAAGTTTTTTTTGGTGGACCAACCAAAGAGGTATATCACCAAAAGAAAAGAAAAAAACAAATGTCTCCACCAATTATTATTTCATGCTTATATTAATTATTGAGAAGGCACACTCACAATTATTATTTTTTGCTTATCTGAGGAGGAGACATTTAATTGACCCATCACTAATATTTTTGGAACATGGGGCACTTACCAAAATAGAACCTTAAGTATGCTTCCTTTTTCAAAATATTGTATTATCCCAATGGATTCAACAACAAACTGCCAAATAATTAATTAAATCTCAAATCTTAACTACTGCAGTGGGTTTTTCAATTTTATTTGTAGGCTATCATTTCAAAATGATCCCACTCGCATGTGGCATGGGTTTTTATTTGAATAATTGCCTAACACACAAAGGATGGGTTTCACTTTTCCCACACACACGCATATTTATGGTATATACAATATAATACAACCTATTTTTATTTTTGGATTATGCTAGGTTTGGGTTTGAATTAGTTAGCAAAAAAGGTTTGAAATCAAAATTTTAGAAATGACCCACATCACATATATTGTCATCTTCCATTTGAAAATGATAGTTTGTCAAAATGTTAATTTACTAGATACTTATGATCATCGCCCCTGAAAACAACCTTTTGCGATTTGATAATTATCAAATTCTTCACATTGTTCATAAATTTATTCCAATCATACAGAATCACAAATTTTAATATATACTACAAATTTCATAAAGACTAAAAATTATTTCAATCATTTTTTGAATATATTTGCATTTTTTAGTACACATTGACATACATTTTTCTATCGCAAATATACTTTGGAATCGCACAATATAAGTTGAAAAAATGATTTTTTTAATGATTGAATTCTTTGTGTTATGACCTACCATATTATGTAAAAAGTTTGGAAAAATATGCTCCAATATTAGCATGGTTGAAGTTCAAACATGGACACCCTTGGAAAACAATACAATGTGACAACATTTTTGGCCCCCCGTAATGTGATTTCACCCATAACTTATTGGTCAAGACATTTGTATTTCACAACATGAACACAAATAACACACAAAAAAATCTTTTAAACCATAAAATGAAAATGAAAACAATTGCATCTCATAGGGAAAACAAAAAAAATTGAAAACCGAAGGATTGTAATTCATTTTTTGGTCTTTACAAATGGCCATTATTTTGGTGTTGTCATTTTACTAAACAAAGTTAGGATTTGCGATAGTAAGAATTAAGGATAAATAAGATGTTCAATGAAGTTTGAAACCATAGGGAATGATTTGTGAAGGTAAAAAAATTTAGGAATCCTTTTATATTTGGGCTTCTTATTGGAACATGGTGCAAACATTTGAATATTTGAATATTTTAAAAAACATATCAAATTCAGACCATTCTTTCACAAAAATCTTATGTATGTGACAAAATCAAAAATTCAAATTAAAAAATGCAAAAATTCGCCCCCAAAAAAACATGAAGTGTTCATATATTTGTGTGAAAGGTTGATTTTGTGTGAATTCATCATGCAAAACACATTTGCTAAAAATGCTAGTTGCATTGAAGTGCAAATTTTTTGAAACCCGAGTAATTGGGAACTTCAAGGTATGGGTGTTGCAATGTTTTGAGTGGGTAGATCTAGGGACTTTAATCATGTTGGGGTGCCATTTACTTTGTCCAATTTTTGGGAAAATCTGTTGGAAAATTTGTGGGTTAAGCTCTGTGGGTAAAAGAATTCAGCTGATTCCAAGTAAAACCATGATGGCTTATTGAAAGGATTCCTCTACGTTCAAATCCAAATATTTCTACACTTATCTGTGTTTTGCAATGATCATGTTTGTTGAACTAGGTTTGAGTAGTCAAAAAGGTTGTAAACCCATTAGGAAATTCACGAACACCAAAGGCTTGCATTGTAATGGTTTATGGCAATAACACAAAAGGAGGAATACCAACATCAAGATAGAATGTTTATAAAAAATGGTCAATTAAATGTGTGTGAAGCTAAGGATTTTCTTGTAGTTGTTTTTTTTTGGTATCAAAATAGTACTTTCCAAGAAATTGAGTTTCTTCATTAGCAGTGTGGATGATATTGATTGTGTAATGTGTAAACCAAGAGAGAAACCATTTGCACCATTATGGACCAAAACAAAAGGCATCAACTAAGGGAGGTTCAACATAGAGACAAGATACTAGCCATTAGTGAGTTTGATTGTCCATTCCCTAGGTTTGATACTCTACCTAGGGAAGGAATATTTATTTTCAAGCTATAAGGTTTCGGGGTGGTGAACATAGTTGGGCTCAATTTGGACTTAACAAGGATACGTGATCTTGCATTGCTCATTACCCACATGGGAATGTATATGACAGTTCAAATTTGGTTAAGAACAAAAGATGGAGCAGGGTGTTGGACCATTGTAACTTGACACCAACACAAATATTATTTCTCCTCTATTTTCATCCAATCTATTGAATATTGAAATCTTTGAAGAAGTTGATTTTATACCAAGGGTAGGGGATTTATGGTTACCTATTGCTACAGTTTCACCTTCTAACCGAATTAGGTTTTTCTTCCTAGGAATACATAACTTATTTGATGGTGGTGACAAAGTGGTGAAAATTGAACATTCAAGAGTAGAATCCAAGGCTTTAATATGGAGATTGGGAATAAATGTCAATAGAGTATGGTTGTGGAATTTGGAACATGAAGAAAAGGTTTAATATGAATCACACCAACTATCAATTGGCTCATACATAATGATCACTAATGACCCCAACCAAGAATTGGAATTATACTGAAGAAATTTCATGTTGAAATTCATGATAAATGGTAACAGCCAAGCCATTGGGGAGTATATTTGTTCTAGATAGTGTCCTTGAACCTTTTCTATTTGATTTTGAAATCTTTAATTTTGAAGTTGGGAAACTTGCTCCTAGTTAAAATACACACGTGTTTTGGGATCAACAGAAACTAAACAACACTATGTTAGATTTTATATGCCAGGGATGGAAGACATGTTTAGGGTAAGAGATAAAACAATTAGAATTGAAATTTTCCAAAATGATAAATGGGAGATTTGATGCAAAAAATAGGTGGGATGGGAACCAATTAAAATGTATTGATTTTGCTATGGGTGTTGACCAAGGACTTATTTTGATCTCCATATGTAGTAAGATTAGAAGTAGCAAAAAAGTAAACAATTACTTTGGAATGACATCCAAAGGTATGGGTGAGTTTTTTCGGGGTCAAGAGTTTGAAGATGTGCATGACTTGGGTTGAATGATTGGAAATGGCAATTGAGGTGAGGGGTATTAATGAATTGAATTTGTTTAAAATTGGCATGCTCAATTTTAGGGGAAAATCCAAGGAATGGTTCAAAAACCTCATTACAACTCCTACGATCTGGCAAACCATGAAGGCAACTATGTTGTTGAAATATGACATAACTGATAAAGAAGAAATCAGAGCCAAGTTGCATCTAATTAAACAAGAACCCAAGCAACAAGTTCAAACATATTATGATCAGATGGAAAAGTTATTTGCAAAAAATGAACTTGAAGATGCCGAACATGTAAGAGATTTTTGTCTTGCTTGAAACCTAAAATCAAAAAATTGTGTGTGATGCAGGATCATGCCCACATGGAAGCTTTGCCTAGTGTTGCATTGGAATTTGAACGGGTGTTGGCAAAACTTGGTGAAACACCATTTGAGATGCTAAAGGAAGAACATGAAAAAAATATGATGGTTGGAAAAATTATAATGGAAAAACATGTGCAACTATTGAATGAGTCTCTAATTAATTTATTGAAGAGATAAACAAAGATCTAGACCAAATCCAAGTCACTTCTATGGCTTCTAGAAATTTCAATGGATGCCATATTTGTAAAGCAAAAGACCATTCCACTAGTAAATGTGCAAAATATGTTACATCCAAACCAAAAGTGTTTGAAATTTGGGGGGCTACCTAGGATGGAAAATTGTGGGTTGAGGTGTAGCTTTTGTGGAGGTCTAGGGCATATTGAAGGACATTGTTGGAAGAAGAAGGATCCTAAAATATGTGTAGCTGCAACTAACTACTTGGAAGTGCTAGTAGATGACGAAAAAGCCATCCAAAACCAATTGCATAAGATTTGTGGAAACAATCATGACCTATTTTCACACATTAGGTGTCTTGACATGAGTAATGTCCCATATTTACAACCAAGGTGCTTTGAAACCCTTGCACACCGAACATGGTTATTTGCCAATTAGCCCTTATATTTATTTTATTTCTGAATTTATTTTTTAGAAATCTTGATTCCAGTTCCACAAATAAATAGAATCAATAACTCAATTATGGTTCCAGTTCTTAAAAGGTTCCGATTCTAATTCCAAAAATCAGACCCCAATTTGGGGGAAAGGGTTGAGGGGAGTTGAAGGGGTTTTTTGGGAATTTGATGTTCCCAACTGTATTCCATATGGTTATTTATAATGTTTTCAATTAGATCCCACATTCCCAATAAGTTCCCACTAACAATACTCTTTATTGCATATGCTTTGCTCAAAGTCCTCTTGTAAATAAACTATATAGGTAGCCCAGAAGGGCAGACTACATTATGTCTATTTTGAGTATCAAATGTTTGCTTCACCAAATTTACACCATTAGGCCATTTTGAGAGGTTCTGACTTAGGAATCTACCAAAGTAAGTTTTTTGTCTAGGTGTTGGACCAATCAAACAGGTCCATCACCAAGAGAAAAAAGAAAAATCTTAATTGTCCTCCCTACCTTTTCCTACCGATTAATATCAATAACACTAACATAAGATAATGTTATCTTGTAAAATTCATTCTTAAAAAATCACACATTTTTCTTCTAGGTTTCATAATGTTTCAACCTATGGTGGAGAAGTTATTGAATATTGAACAATTTTTTGTTGAATACTAATGTAAATCAAAATTAAAAAGTATAGGGTAATTTGGGCATGCTCTTGGTATTATTGGAAAGCCCTTAGTGAGTAAGATTTAGTGAAGGCGATTTGGAGATTTTTGGACCTATGGTGTAGGAGATATTGATTTTTGAATAAATTTTGTCACTGAAAATTCAAAGAAATTACAAAAAATGGTTTTGGAATGAAAAATTAGGTGGTTAACTAGTTCACACTTGGGCTAACAACACATGTTACACTGGTTTAGATGAATTTTGAGGTTTGTACCAGCCATTTTTACCATGGTAACAATGTGGGTGCTGGTTCACCCAAGGTCAAGATTTGAAAATTCTTCCAAGAGCAAATACAAGTCAGGCCCCTTTATAATGAACACACACACACACACACACACACATATATATACGAGAGAAAATTCAACTTGGGGTAGACCATATGATATATAAGTGTAATGCTAATTGCAACATTTTGAGGAACAATTTGGGAACTTGATGGGAACCCCTTGGGAACTCGATGGGAACACATTGGTGACAGCATATAAAATCTGGAAACTGACTTATGGGAGTTCATCACCACAAGGGAGGGAATGGGGATATGTATTGCTACGTCCTGGAATGGGATGGGGGTTTGAAATCCCAACTTACTGGTGTTCCAACAATTACTGGAACTAGCTTGATGTTCCTAGTCCTACACAAACTGAGTTATGGGAGTTTGTAGGAAGTTGAAATCCCTACTCGCAGTGATTGTATATCCTACCACGTGCTTGCCTTGCGCTCCCTTTAGGATGGGAATCTTCGATGTTCCTACACATCCCCAGTTATGGGATTTTGTAGGGAGTGATTTTGTAGGAAAATGCAGTGATTCCATATCCCACCACATGCATCCCTGCCCCTCCCTTTAGGAGGAGAATCTTTGACGGTTCTACACAAACCTAGTTACAGTAGAACCTCTATAAACTAATCCCCCCAAATTTTATAACCTCTCAAATTTTATCACTCCGGCCCAGTCCATCAATGGGATTAGGCAAAAATTTTATATTCTTATAACTTATCACTTTTCCTCTTTCCCGACAATTTTATAATTTTATAATTTGTTTATTTCTCGATTAGTTATGGTGGAAATAGCTAGTGATAGGCCTCTGTTTAAGACTATTATGGTGGAGATGGCGTACTCTGTCATTCATCTTCACAATCGAATCAACAAAAACAAGATAACTGTCCTTTTGTTGTGTCCAGAAAAGCTAGAGCTTGGAAAGCATCTCCGATGCCTCCCCCGATGTGACCACCGGAAGCTCTTGACTGTCGTCGTCATCGTCATTGTTCGCGGGCAACGGCGATGGCTGGAATTGCTCAATGATAGCTTCTGTAATGTCATCGTTGGTGGGCACGCTGGCAACTGTTTCCTTGTTAGGATAGTTGAAAAGGTTGCGAATTTCCATGGGGTTGCAATAGTGGAACTGGCGAATTTACTCTTCCAGTTCAGCGACCAGTTCAGCGGGGGGTTTGATTTCCTGGGTGGCGGTCGCATCTGAGCGGAGTTGACAGTGCTGGAAATAGTTTTTAATGGTCGTTGACTGGACATCTTACTTCCAGGCTGCGATGGTGTTTTGGATGCCGTCAAGGAGGTCGATCTTCTCCGGGTCTGCAACGCTGCTTTCAATCCTTGACAACAGTTGGTTGTTGAATCGATGGCGGTAATAGGCCTTGAATGTGCGAATGATTCCTGTGTCGCACGGTTGAATTTTCGAGGTGGTGTTTGGTGGCAAGTAGAGCAATGTTGTGTTCCTTAGCTGAATGTTGAACTTCTCCAGATCGGCGTCTTTGATGTGCGCACTGCAATTGTCAAGGAGCAGTATTACCTTCCGTCCATCCATGCGCCGATCAAAAGCCGTTAGCCACAATTTGAAGACCTTCTGTGTCATCCAGGCATTTTTGTTGGCGTGGTACTTGTAGTCGAGGTTGTCGATGTTGATGTTCTTGAAGTAGCGGGGGCGAAACGACTTGCTGATGATCCAGAGTGGCAGTTTGTCAGACCCGTCAACGTTGCAACATACAGTGATGGTGATGCACTCCTTGTTCTGCTTGCGGCCTTCAAGCTGTTTGGTGGCAAGCGAGTTGTCGGCTTGCATACAGTAGAAAAGCCCAATTTCGTCCATGTTGTATATGTCAGCAAGTGCATACTAGTCCAGGATTGTGCGAATGCGTGGTAAGGACTCCTCGATGATCTCTGTGTCCGCAGCACCACTCTCGCCAAATCGATGGTGCGACCGTATTTGATGTCGTTGCTTGAATTTGGCCAGCCATCTGCTCAAGAACTCGAATTTTGGCGCATCAAGATGCAGCCTCTCCAGGAATTGGGCAGCCTTTTGGCGAATCATCTCCCCGCTGATGTTGATATTAGCCTGGTACGCCTCCACCCACTGCGCCAAAGCTTCATCCACATCCTGATACATGACCGGTCGCCGGGTTTTGGTGTTCCCATTTATAGTTTCCTCCCGTGCCAGTAGCTCCGCCGAACACTGCAGAGTGTTGTTGATTATCACCTGCGTCACCGTCACCTGATGAATCTCCTCTCACCACTTCACCAGGGCCTTCTGACTGAGGGCTGGGTTGTCCCTCTTATATCGACAGAGGGCAATGCGCAGTGACTTTGTAAGATGGCTGCGAGTTGGTTTGGGGGACTTCGCCATTGTTAGTTGCTGGTGAAGAAAAAAAACGGGTCCTGCCCTGCTTTTATGCACAAGTAGTGTAACAAAGTCGATTTATAAATCTTTGTATTCGCTCGGCAACTGAGCTACATATCTGGGGATACAGTTCGAAGCAGAAACTGGTTGTTCATCGATTTTCCAGAATGTTCCTTGATGTTCCATCCCTACCGATTCATGTGGATCTGACCGGATTAATCAAGTACTATATCGACAAGAAGGTTCCAGAACGTTCCATGACTTTCCAAGGGGTCTCCGCGACCTTCTGTAGAATGTAGCTCAGATCTGTACCGTGTATATCTAGTTTAGGGCAAAGTGTGAAGTGCGCTAGAGGGACAATACTCTGGTTATAAGCAGGTTCGGAAAAAAAGTGCTGGACTTCAGATTTTTTCACCCTTTTTCTCTACTAAAGACAGGTTGCCTTGATGATAAAAAATGCAAAGAAAATGGGAAAAAAGAGCAGCCTGCAGCTTTTGAACCTTACGCCTCACAGTTCCAAACTCTCCCATAACTTATAACCTCTCAAACTTTATCATTGGCTGCTGGTCCCTAGGTGATAAAATTATAGAGGTTCTACTATATGGGATTATGTAGGGAGTTAAAATCTCAACGCACAAGGTTTCCATATCCCATGCCTGCCACTCCCTTGAGGACTTTTGCGTGCAAGCGGTTTTCTGAGAGCCAGCCATCCAAGCTTAGGGCCAGTTTCCATGTTTACCGCCCATCGGCCAGAATGAACCAATAGCCACCAATGCATCAGTTGGCCATTCTGTCCACTGGATGGGCTGCGTTTTTTCATTTGACATCAAATGGGGTTCATCGCAGTCCATTTCTTTTCGCTACTGATTAATGTACTTTTTTTGGGGGGTTTATTCTTGGTTGTTTTGTCCGTGGACCTGACTTCACACATAGTTACCCTACTCACCTTCCTACCCTCATAAGTATCATACCAACCTTGGTACCTTACTAATTATTACCTACTAACATAGTTACCTTAATAACTAATTATCCTACTGACCTAACTACTATATTAACTACTTACACCTTACTAACCTAGCTACCCTATTAATTACATATTTTACTTATTTAACTTCCCTACTAACCTAACCATTGTATTAACTACCTACATTGTTAACCTAACTACATTATTATTTAGCAACCCTATATACACAACCATCCTATTAACATAAATAATTTACAAACTTAATCACCTTGATAACATAACTTGTTTCTTACGTATTAACTTGCTTATCTACCTAGTTACCTTGCAAGTGTAACTTTTTTTTTACCTATTAACTTGCCTATTTACAAGCTTACCTATTTTAGTAACCTATTTATTTTGCTCCTTGAACTTTTTTTCTACTTTGACGCACTCCCAAGTCACGGGGGTGGAACCCACTTGAAGGTTTCACAAAGTCAAGTTGCAGAAAGTTGAACTTGGTAGCACGCTCCCGGCTTCTAACTTTAGAAAGGGGTAGAGGGTCGAGTTGGGAGCCCTGGGATTAGACTAGGAAGAAGGTTTAGTAGATCAAGCATGAATTTGCATCAAAACAAACCACCCACGTGGTTAGTTCACATTCCGGGACCCCTTTGGGTGTTGGGACTTGCCACGGGCACTTGGACACACAAGACTCCCCACGGCCCGGACTCGGGGGAAGCCACCACCTTCCCCCATATAGTATTCTCTACGGCTGGTCGTGGAGGCTACATCCAAATGGCACAAAT
>Ga0209611_10008581_pt1 | contig 15887 bp, 7 predicted proteins | sample S1TSphgellanicum_3_FD_187693 | JGI IMG/M metagenome (GOLD analysis project Ga0209611, IMG submission 187693) | Host-associated microbial communities from peat moss isolated from Minnesota, USA - S1T2_Fc - Sphagnum magellanicum MG (SPAdes) (version 2) | ecosystem: Host-associated > Plants > Peat...
ATTACAGTATAAGGGTTCTAAGCTTTAAGTTGAATTATTTTAGGTATAAAAATATCTTTGAATCCAATTTTCACCATAAAATATCTGAAAGAACCACTTTGGCTCTACCATAAAATATATGGAAGAACCGCAATTTCTCGAATATGCCCGTTTAGTTCTTTCTCTTGTTCAGGGGTCATCTTTGCTTCTTCTCTACTCTACGTGTCTCATTTTACCTTACTATTACCTACTTAAAAACTGGGATGCTCCCAGCACTGAAGGGTTATTTGCCCCCACCAGGTTTAATTATTCAAGATGAACTACATTTGATTTCTGGACCATTAGGCACAATGGTAGGGCTTTATGAAACTGCAATTGATTCTCTATGCAGTCGAGATCTGGATCATCAAACCATCCAACCTAAGATTGTTGCTTCCATAGCGACAGTGCGACTGGCAAGCAAACAGATTCAAGCATTGTTTGGGCGAAACGAAGTACGGAAGATCCAATTAATAGAGCTTTTAAAATGGTTATATACTTAGCAAAAAGCTGCTAAATTATTGTATTTTACAGATGGGCAAAAGAGAAATATAATGATTTTAGATACTCAAATATTACAAGTTAATTGTGAATGTTCAATAAAATTTATCCAGAAAGTCAATTGCCAACTGTACTCGATATTTTTTGCGGTGCAGGTGGAATGAGTTTAGGTTTTCAAAATGCTGGCTGTCAAATTTTAGGAGGAATTGACAATAATCCATACGCTATCAAAACACACCACAGAAATTTCCCGAACTGTAGATTGAAGCTAAATGCTCAAGATATCAGAACCATTGATATGCTGGAACTTCCAATTCAACCTGGTGAAGTTGATATTTTAATTGGAGGACCACCATGCCAAGGTTTTTCAGTTGTTGGCATTGGAAAGATGAAATCTTTAGAAAGAGAGAGGGGAAACGATCCTGAATTGAAAGTACAAAATGACCCAAGAAATTTCCTATACAAATTCTTTGTTGATTTTTTAAATTATTATCAGCCTCTTTTTTTTGTAATTGAAAATGTTAATACCTTAAACAATAATAGAATATTTCCTAAAATTATTAATTCTTTAAAAAATGGATTACCTGCTCATAAGCGTAGTTATCCAGGTTATGATATTTTTGAACCAAAGGTATTAATTGCCTCAGATTATGGTGTTCCTCAAGTTAGAAAACGTTTGTTCATTGTTGGTAAGCGTAGAGATGCCAACCTGAGTTTTGAGTTCCCTAAAAAGAATATAGTCTATCCCGTCTCAGTAGGAGATGCTATTGGAGACTTACCTGAACTTCAAGCTATATCTATGGCTTTCACAAGTAGAATTAGTGGACCAAAGCAGGTGGATATTGAAAGAGCATACAATTTTGAACCTCAATCAGAATATCAGGAAAAAATGAGAAGTAACAAACAATCAGGAGAAGGTGTTATGAATCATATATGTCGCGCTCATAATGAAAGAGATTTAGATATATTTGCAATGTTACCTCAAGGGGGTAAATATAAGGATTTACCTAAATCTGTTAGACGCTATCGCTCTGATATTTTCGATGATAAATATAAACGTTTGAAATGGAATGAACCTTCATGGACATTAACAGCACATATGCGAAAAGATTGTTTAGCCTATATTCATCCAACTCAAACTAGAAGCGTTTCTGTAAGAGAAGCTGCTAGGCTTCAAAGCTTCCCTGATGACTTTGTATTTGATGCACCTATGACTAGAATGTTTGAATTAGTTGGTAATTCTGTACCCCCACTTTTGGTTGAGGCGATTGCCAAACCTATTGTTGAACAGATCAAGGCTTATAAAGCAGGTCATTAGCTTAGTTAGGGTCTGCTGAAAAACTCCACAAATCGAATCTAGATGACACACAGTGCCTAAAATGGGGACTTTGGGGGTTGGTTTTTCAGGTTCTTCCGGTATTCATTTGTGAAACAGATGGAAATGTGAGAAGACTGTCGAAGCATTTAGATACAGTATTAACTTCTTCGTTATGAAGAATAATCCCTAATTCATAATTTTGCTTCATTCCACGCCGACTTAAGTTGGCTGATCCAATTAGAGCAACTGAGCGGTCAACTACAATTAGTTTTGAATGCAGTTCTTCTATTGGATCATTGAAGTTATAGACTTGACAGTATGGATATTTTGAAACTAAATCCAAGAAATACTGTTGAATCTCTTGAGGCTGATTTTGAAAACGGTTAATAATTCCATTAAATTTGATTCCCCGCTTCAAGCAATCCTCGAATTCTTCAAGAATTTCATCAGCCCCAACGGTAATTGAATATGCACACAATAGAACTTCACGTTCAGCTTCTCTAAGCATATCTTTTAACGCTGATTGAACTGAGCGTACTCCTGCACCCATCCAAGCCAAGCCTGTAACTACAGTTTCATTGGTCATGGTAAATTCTCTAGTAGTAACTGTCTATCAAGTAAAATATTTCTGTGTTCACAAGAAGTTTCAGAAATAAACTGGCAAGCATAACAAGCAGAGCCATTAACTCTATCTTCTCCAAATTCTTCTTCAATACAAATTGGGTCATTAGAGCAAGCATCTACATTGCGTAGAGTGGACTTAAGAATACGTTCAAAGTGAGGCACTAAACCGATTAGTCCTCCCAATGTACCATCACCTCCAGATTGGGCTGTATAAAGCAGTAAACCACCAACAGTCCTATTATTTTCTGTGTAGGTGTACACTCGTTCCCTAATAGCTGCTGACGAATAACCAGAATCCACTGATAGTGCTGTAATTAAACGATGACTTAGTGTATGCCACCAGACAAAAACCGGATGTAAATAACTTTTTTGAAACCCCGACATAGCCTTGATTTTTTGGTAGCCATCGGTCGAGTTATAAGCTGACAGCCAACGACTGTAAGCCGAACCTTTTAAAGGAAAATGTTCTGAAATGCCTTTTGGTTCTTCTGTAGATATCAAATCTAAAAAAATACCCTCACCAAATAACTCAACACCTGGATGCCAAGCGATACTTTCATTAGGTGGCCTATATTCAACAGGGACAACTTTAGGCTGTGGATCATCCTTATCTGTACTAATCGGTCGTGTATAACCAACCTGTACCATGACCACCCGCAAGCGACTAAGGGGTGTAACCCGTAAAATTCGTCCTGAATCTAAAGTGAATGTCTCCACATTTTCGTGGTAAACTTCAAACTGATTTGGACCACCTGGTTTATCTGAACGATGCGGTGGAGCGCCATAACAAGCAGCATTACGCAAACTTTTAAACTCTTCTTGTTTCAGATTTTCTTCAGTTGCGTCGTGTTGTCTTGTTTGTTCATTAAGAACATCATTGATAGCATCCAGGATTTCTCGTTCACTGTATCGCTTAATAGTTTCAGCAGATGTTAGGTCTAAAAGTCGTCTTACCACCAAAGTATCTAACATCTCGACAATTTGAGATTTAGATTCTATGTTGATAGGCAAAGCAGCAAGGATGGCTCGACCTTGTAGTAAGCGATGTAGAGCGGTATCTAGTGGTGGAATTGTTAGTGCAGTTCGGAGGTCTGACACCCTTAAATTAGCAGCACCACGCTGAATAATTTTGGCTCCTTTATTACATCCTACTTGATCTTCTCTTCGTTCTGGAAATCTACCACTACATTGAAACTCTCTAGAGTAAGCTTTCCCAAAATTTTCTGATCCACCACAATTGGGACAGATAATGTGAATATTTCTGATTGCACCTCCACCCCCTTCCCATTTGTAAAAGTCTGCTCCCTGACATTCGCGTTTATGTTTTATCAGTGAGCGCCACGGGACTTCATGCAGATGTCCATGAGAACAAGCTAGAACAAATCTGACTGCCTCCTCACGAGATTTATCCCAAGCCTTATAGGAATTTTGTAGTTGTTTACAACTTGGGCAACCAACTGTTTTACCTACTCTCTGTTGATATAAAATCCCATGTTTTGTACATAAAGACCAATTGGGAAAATGGTAAGTTTGGTAAACTGAAGTGCTTTCAGGTTGTCCTAAATCAGCGTTGGATGGAATATAGAAAATTTTATTGCCATTGAGTAAGGTTTGGGACAGCCTCAAGTCTGTGATTTCATAATCTTCCGGTCTGCGCCCATTATCAAATAATTTGGATTGGCTGGGTGCTGCAATCACCACCGGACCATCTGGTGTTTCTAGAATACTACCTGGTCCAAAGGTAGTGATGTATTGTGAAGGACGCAAAGATTGACCTTTACTTGCCATAATTTAACTTTTTCCTTGATTGGCTTGATTTTACTGATTCATTGAAATAGAGCCAAAGCGCGTCATAGATTCGACTTCACGCAAAGACTGGGGAGAGTTGCGAAAGACAAATGTAAAACCTTGTTGCTGATGTTGCTCATCTCCTAACACAACAGACTTTCTAGGAGGTTTGTTAATTGCGTACTCTACATAAACTAAATTATTTTCTTTTTGTGCAGTAGTTTCCCATCGGTCAAATCCTCCTTGGACCTCGCGATTAACTTGGTCTTCTGGTGGTCTTCTGGTTTCTAGCTGAATTTGCGATCGCCTTTTAATAACTTCGGTGATACATCCCAACTCAGTTGAGTTACGAGCATTGCTAATGTGGCTAGCATCCGCCGCCCATTGAGATACAACATTTACTCCCTGAATTGTTCTAGCTTGTCGCAGTAATGCCACTGCTACTGGACCCATCCCCCGTTCTCTGGCTCTAGAGGCAAAGGGAGTCACGGTAATCGGTTCCACATAACGGTAAATCGCCCTATGGTAGCCAGTGAAAAATTCGTAATGATCCAAGTCTCTGGGACGACTGGCTCTGAAGAAAGTAATCACTAACCCTCCAGTTGAACGACCCACACGACCTGTAGCTTGGATATAAGATGAAGTAGTTTTTGGCTGTCCATTGACCACCATTAAACCCAAGCGGTCAATGTCAACACCTGTCCCGAACATGGATGTACTCAAAACAGCATCTCTGGCATCTGGCAATGGCAGTGAAAGGCTGCTAAGTAAACCAGGTAATTCAGTAGAATCCATGCGACTAGAAAGTTCAATCGCTTCTTCTAGTTCTCGTGCGGTCACTCCTAAAATATCTGCATTGTGCCGCAGTCGTTCAGGAATGTCTTGACGATAAAGTGTGACAGCACCTGCCAATTCCCGAATTGCATTAAAGTAACCTACCAACGTCCAAAATGGGTCGCAGTCACTATCGCTATATCCTGCCTGTTTCAGTTGCTCAATGCTCTGAAACATTGATGAATAGATGCGAACAATGGGAGTTTGAGCGCCCTTACCTGGAGCGCAAACAGCTACATAAAGGCGACCACTAGGATGCTTGCCATTAGCATCTATCTCTAATGGATGAACATTCCTTGGTGTCCGTGCAAAAAAACTGTTGTCTGCTGATAACGCAGGTGGTGGAAACTGAAAAACTGTGCGATTAAACAAACATTGCACTTGTGATTGAGATTGTCGCACTGTAGCAGTAGAAGCAATGTATTTAGGGCTAACAATTTGACCCTGATACATTCGTTCACATAGGGTATCTACTGCTGTTTCATAAAGCCCAACCATGCTACCAAGTGGACCTTCTATTAAATGAAGTTCATCTTGCAGAATAAGGTCAGGTGGCAAGAGTGGATTTACAGCTTTAATATGGCTTTTAGGATCGCTAGCGCCTGCATTATCACGATAAAAACCAGACCTACTATTGTAATGATTGATGTTTCCAAAGAGCGCACTTGCTCTTGGCTCATAAGCTAAACGGGCAAACTTATCAACTGTAGCTACTAACAGTGAAGGAATACGGGAATAAACTTGATCGTCAACTGTATAGGCTGAAATTGGAATTCTTGAGGAGAAGCTTGAGGATACGTTGGTGTAGCCTTTAAAGGCTTCAAGAGGTTGTTCCCAGACAAACTTATCAGCAGCAATAGTTTGTTGATCACATCTTTTATTAAATTCAAGAGGGACTTTTTCATTCCAAACTTTTTGGTTGTTAAGTTCACAATCTGGATAGGGACAATATATTTCAAAGTTCTCTATATTTTCTTTTCCTTTGCCTGTTCCTATATAACTTCTCTTGAAATATCCAGGTCTGCTAATTCTAAAAGGGACTAAATTTAAAGAGTTTAACTGTGGTTGGATTTTTTCTTTCCACCATCCTTCCAGCTTTGCTACTGAAAGTTTTGACCCTTTTTTTATGTTCAGGCTTAGGGAAAGGGTCATATAATTACTAGAGCTAACGATAGGAGCAGAAGAAAAAATTGGTGCTGATTCAAATTCTTCCCAATTGTCTGTGTGATGGGCAATGGATAGATTAGAATTTTTTCCCTGGATGACTAAATGAATTGTGTGGGTTTTTCCTCCAAGTAATCCGTCTCTTGGTATGGCTAGGATTGACCCACAACAAGGGCAGTTAAGAATCTGAGATGGGTCGCCTTCTACTCCTTTTTGGCCTTCCAATGCTGAAATAGCACCTAACAAAGGGTATATATCTTTCAACCGATTAGGGGTTACGCTACCACCAACCCACAGTCCCACAGAAAAGCGAGTCGTTCCCCAAATATGATTGTTGCTGCGCTGACAATCCTTCGGTCGCCACCCCACTGGAGAACCCATTCCTAAGTTTTCAACTCGCAGCACTTCGGAGGCAACAATTAAGCCTAAAGCGCGACGAAATTGTTGAATTGTTAACAGTCTCAGGGTATACCTAGAAATTACACTAACACCCTGTCCAGTTGGATCTTTAGAAGAATCTTTACCAGAGCGTAATCTTCTCAATCCTAGTGTGAAAGCAGCTAATCCCAAATATGCCTCAGTTTTTCCCCCACCTGTAGGGAAAGCTAGTAAGTCGCAAGTCTGGCGATCTGGATGTAAAGGATTGGCGATTGCCGGGATATTCATGAGAATAAATGCTAACTGGAAAGGTCTCCAGGTAAAATCATGTCCTGGTCTTCTCCAAGATGCCTGAAGATTAATCGCTTTATTTCCAAAACAAAAAGCCAATCTTACTTCTTCATTTTGAATAATTAACTCAATAGATTCTTGTATTCGCTGCTGAGTTTTGCGACAGTTTTGCAGATGTCGATTAGCGGCTCGATGATATCTAGGCTCTAATTGACTGACTGTAGTTTGTTGTTGATTAATCCAAGTTGTATAACCATCAACAAGAGGCTGTAGTGCTTGACGTATTGCTGTTGGATTCCAAGCTTGTGCTAAAGTAGCGGTATTCAGGTCTGGAATTTTTTCTATTTCAGATTCCCAATCAATTGCAGGTGATTGAACTGGGTAACAAGGTACATATTCTGTTCTACAATCTGGTACACTAAATTTCTGCAGTTGCTGTTCTCCACATTTAAACTGGACTAAAAAACCATCAATCCATTTTAATAAATTTTCTCCTTGACATGGCCGCTCAGGGTCTATTTCTTTCCAAATTGCTGCACACAAATGACCCCGCGCATATGCAAGATATTCTCGATATATTAATTCCAATGACTCATCTTCTTCCTGAAGACTCCCTAGTTCTGGAGTCTCACGAGAAGGCTGGAAACTATCAAAAGGCAAAAGCTTGGTATTTTCTCCAGTCACAACCCGAATTTGAGGTTGAAAAATCATGTCCTTAGTCTCAAACCGTCTCTTTCCTGACTCACTCACTGGAGCAATCAGAGAAGTTTCATTGACTAAGTAAATTGAGACTTTGTAGGTGTTATCAGAACGAAAAACACTCCGAATTGTGATTTTAACTTGGTCAGCTTCCGATATGGTTAAGTTGTTTGCGACTGAAATTGGTTCAGGGGTGATATAAACATTGGGAATTCGCTTAAAACCCTGATCTACTTGAGAACTTGTCTCAGAATGATACCGCGCCCAAGTTGCACAAATTTCTATTGTTGGTTCAATCCCTTTTGTAGCACTAACAATAAAAGAAATACCTAAAGAACGAGGTAGTGATTTTGGATCTAAGACGGGTGCAGGAGCGGCTACTGAACTATCTTCATCTGATTCATCCTCACCATAGTCGTCCATTCCAGTCCCTAATATTTCTGCTTCCCCCTCAATCTCTTTGGCATCTTCATCGCTGGCATCTCTGGGAATGAGGACACCAGTTATAAATTCATTGCGTGGATCTTGCTGGCTGGGCAATACCTCAAAGCAAGACTCTCTGGGTCCAAGAACTTCCTGTCTGAGATTAAGTAGTAATTCTGTTCTGACTGACACGATTCACCTTACTAAACAACTTGTAATCTATTCATTCTTTATTCTAGATTTTACGCAAATTTTAAGTAAATTTACAAAAGTGTTGAATGTTAAGCTTTTTAAGCTTGTAAATTTTTGTTACATAATTCAATACTTCTGGTAAATTTATTAGGGCAATTTTACTTAAATATGTCGTTCATTACCACCAATTTACTAATTTTCTGAATCTACAGCGTCTTTTAACAATGCTTTAAGTTCAATTATGTGTCTTTCCAAAAATTTGATGTCTGTGTCTTGACCACAGAGTTGAATGTGCAATTTTCCTCCTGTTAATGGAAGTGAATTAATTTGCTCTTTGATATCATTCCCTGGTTCAATTGCTCCGTGCTTGAACTTAGCGCAGCAGGTTGGACACAAGCAAAGAACATTACCAGGTTGGTCAATCCATCTTGCTTTGGTATAAGAAACTAAATATACTCTCTCGAAATATGGTTCTCCATTTCGCTTTGGGAAAGTTTCAGAACAAATTTGACACTTACCGTTATATATTTCCTTGAGGAAAGTTATTATCTCTTTATTTTTTCCTTCCCATGCCTTAGATTCTATTTTTTTGAATCTTTCGATGGCGGGTGGTTCGTTCTCTTTATCATTCTGAATAATATCTCGTGTCTTTTGTAAACGTGCTTCTGAATTAGCAACTGGACTTGGTTCTAAAGCCTCATTTAATTGAGTTTTACCAACTTGCGAAAACGCTTCTTTAAGAGCAGTTATGTAGTCAATACTAGGTGCTTCTGATTCCGGCGAATTACCATTACCAGATGTTGTTGTTTGTCCTGAACCATTTTTTCCTGCTTCTTCAGATGATGCGCCTTTAATTAACTTTTCAACCCAGAGCTTTTGCGTGCGTGGGTTTTTTCTTAGGTAATCAAGGAGTTCGGGTAATATTCCTATTCTTTTAGCTTCTTCTAGCAGAGAAGCCCTTGGTTTGACTCCTATACAAGTTGCAAGATCCTCATCTTTTTCATCTCTAATAAAATCCTTAGATACATCATCAAGAGATAAAGTGTTAGGTTGACACAATTTTAGTAGGGAATTAGGAAGCCATTTTTGGGTATAAACTTGATGCCATACTTTGGAAAAACATTTTTCTTTTTGAGGATCTTGGTAGGTTACACGTTTAGATGATTCTATTACTCCACTCAGTCTTTGTCGGTTAGGTAACAACAAATAATTCCATATATATGATGACTTATCGTATGTAGGATTTTCTAAGGCATGAGCTAAACCATCAATAGAAAAGTTAGGATCAAATCCTTTAATACCTCGTTTATGATTACCTTTACTGTCAGAAATAATAACGTAACTATGAGCATTAGGAGAACTATAATAACAATGAACTGTCTCACTAACACCTAGCTCAATCAGTAGTTCACGGTCAATAGAAATATTATTATCTAGAAACCAAGCTGCTTCATTACTTTCAAAGTACATTTCTAAGCTCTGGGAACGAAAATATATTTTTTCAGGTGGTTGATATTCCTGTTTATTTGTTTTTGCATTGATAGATACTAGAAATGGTGTATCTTTTAGTTGTTCTATAAGCTCTTTTCTTTCTGTAGAAGACGATGCTTGTAAAGCATCTTCAATTATTTGAATATCTTTTTTATTTTGTTCTTCATCAATTTGTTTTAATACTTTATATTTACGAATAATATAATCACGTACTTCTGTATAACTACTAGGTTTTTCTAAACCTAGTCTTTCTAAAAATGTTCTAGCTTCGGAAATTGTAAAAATTTCTCTTTTAACAGTTTGTTTACTTGTTGGTACATCAGTTGGCAAATAAGCATTTGGTCTTTTAGTATGATAGTCAAATGGTGTTACGTGCTTATTATTTTGTAATCTGATAAAAGGTTTGTTTAATAGTGATGGATTCTTTCTATATGTTTCTTCTTTCCAAAGTGCTTCTTGACCTATGAGGAAGGTATAAAAATCGGCTACCCAATCATCTGACTGTTTTGTAATGAAATCTTGACTAAATTTTGAAGCAAATTTTTCAGGGTCTATCTCTTCTACTTTTAGTACATCCTTGATATAACGACAGAGTTCAGGAGTTGCATTTTGAGATATTTCATCAGATAGCCATGTGTAATTACTGCCATACAATTGTTGTAACTGAGAATCTGAAAGAAGTTGACGAAGTGCAGCACTTCTAGCTAACTTAGCCTGTGTTGCAGGAATATAACGTCCATCAGCAGTAGGTAGTAAAGCATTATCTTGAAAGGCTTCAGATATTTGCTTAAAGACAGGTAGAAACATGGCATCTTCTGGAAAATCAGATGCACGTATGGGAAGGATTTTTAAACAATTTACGGTGAGTAATCCTAAATCTTTTAATTTTGGCAGAACACAAGCCACTAAATCAGCAGTAATTTCAATTAGTTCCTGGTTAAAACTATCATTAGGAGGAATTTTTGCTCTATCTGGTGTAGTACGGTAAGGACCTTGGACTAAAAAATTCAAGTGAGTTTCCTTTTCTGTTGGAAAGAAAACTACTAATTTAGTATTTTCAAGAGAAACAATTTGATCTTGCTGAGTTTTTTCATCTTTCTGAAGAAGAAAAGCAACTTCAACTTTGAGAGTTAACGTAGAAGGAACTGGTTTAGCAAAGATGAGCCAAGTCTCTTGGCTATTATTATGGCTATTATTAAAAGATGTGTTTATCTGAAGATTAACTCGTTTATAACCAATATCATGTTCTAAAATATTTCGCTTATAAACTCCTTTTTGTCCCCTTTCTAGATACCAAGAAATTTCTTCAATATGATTGAGAAATAGCAAATTGTGTGGACTGAATTTTTTCAGGTGATTTTCAATTTGTTCGTAAGAAACTTCCTTAGATAAATCTTGTCGATTAAATTTAATAATAAAAATAGTAGTATATTCGTCAGGTATAGTAACATTATTCCTTACAGCACAAGGTCTAACATAATTTTTAATCAAAAAATGTTCATCACCTGAGTGAATTTCTGGAGAATCAGTATAGGCATAGACTGACTTGAAGCCAATACCAAATTTACCTATTTTTGTTAGGTCTTCTTTTTTGGTACTCTTCACCAGTCCACAAATACCCTGAACATCTGCTTCTGTAAAGAATCTACCATTGTGATAGACTTCAAGGCGGTCATTAAATAATTTTAAAATTACTTTTGTAGCTCCTGCATCCTCTGCATTTTGAAGTAATTCATAAATAAAGTGTGTTCTGTCACTGTACAAGCTAGTAAGAAAGACAGGACCATACTCATCTATATCAGTACCATATTTTCTAAGGTTGTCTTCTTTAATTTGTTCGTAATTGCTAACCATTTGTGACCATCCCTTGTACTAATAAAATTCCTACAGCAACCCGCTGACTAATAATGTCTGCTTCACGCCGATTTTCTAAATCAGAACGCTTGCTTTCGTAATCTCGTTGGATGCGAGATTGCTCCGACTCTTTCATCCGAATAATCCGTTCTTCTTTAGCCTGATTTAGTTCATTTTCTACGCGCTGAATGCGATTTTGGTAATAAGCATCAAGACTAGCGAGTTTGCGATTTAACAGTGTATTATTTCTATATCGTAACTTATCAACTTCGTCTAAGCGATACTGATGTACCGTTTCATCAAGATTTTGAATAGCAGTATCAACTAAAGCAGTTGGGAAGTTAACATATTCTGCTGGTTGTATAGCGTGGCTCAACAATCGCACCAGGGCTGCTGAAACTTCGGGTGCAAAACACAATTTATCAAGATTGCAAGCATTTCCTACTAGCCGCACTTCTGGGCGCACAGCCACTGTTTCCCAAAGATCACAAACAAAAAGGTACTGTCCTGGTGGCACGGTATTATCATAAATAGTAACTTGCGTAACAAGTGGCTCCTCTATAGCCGCCCAATGAGAAATAGCTACCCGTACTAGAAGATGAATAGGCGTGATAAATGGAATATCTCGCTGTTCGAGAGCCGTTTCCTGATCAAAGGTGAGTGGCCAATGCGGCTCGTTGCCTTCAAGCCACCGAGTAAAACCAATAGTAGAACGGTCTTGCTTGAGGTTAAGAGAACGCACTTTTTTAAGAAGTTCTGCCCGCCCGTCTTTATTCAGCCGTAGTCGATGGATTCCAGAATGCTTACTGTCAGACGTAATTTCTCCTCCCAACGTCGGCTGTTGCACAAACATTTCAATCAGCTGGTGTAAATCATCAGCAGAAACAAACTTGTTTTCAGCAACTACAGAGTCAACATCCGCAGTGAAAGCCTCATCCAGCCCCAAGAATGAACCACCTTCTGCTTCCAGCCGATGCTGTTCTTCTGCTAGACGGAGTGCATTATCTGCCATTTGTTGTGCTTTCTGTTCAGCTTGTTCGGGACTGAGATTAGGGTCGAGTGCTACACGAGTTAAATCTTCTATAACATCTCCCAACACTTCCTCCAAATCCCCTATAGTGTCTTGAAAGATACCCAAGCGTTCAAAGCAACGGAAGAAAATGCGCTCTTCAACAGTACCTGGTGTGACAAAATTAAATATGAGTACCTTCTCACTTTGCTGACCAAAACGGTCAATACGTCCAATGCGCTGTTCAATCCGCATAGGATTCCAAGGGATGTCGTAATTTACTAAGCGATCGCAAAATTCATAATCTAGCCCTTCGCAACCAACCTCAGAAGATAAGAGGATATCGAGTGCATCTGAGTTGTTGCGGGGTAAGCGGAATCGCTCTCGTAAGTGTTCTCTTTCTGCATCTTCCACCTTTCCAGTAATTACCTCTACTCTGTAACCAGCCTCTTGCAGTTGCTTTTGCAGATAAGCCAAGGTATGCAAAAAGAAAGAGAAAACCAATACTTTGCCAGAACCCTTACCCTCTAATGTTTCTTTTATTATTTTTAATAACTGTTCTAACTTTGGATCATTTGGTGGCAAAGCAGCAGATAGGCTACGCAGGTTTTTGGCTTTTTCCAACAAATAGGGGAGAAGTTTAGTATCCTCATCCTCTGTTTCAATATCGTCACTAATATCAGAGAGTGTAAATTTGCCAGTCAGGATAAATTTATTGAGTGTAAGGACAAGGGCTGGTAAACAACTCGCCGCCTGACGCTCTAAAGTATCGGTGATCAGCCGTATTACTTGTTCTTCATAGTCTAAAGAAAGCATTTCTCGACGGAATTCAATCAACGCCTGATAAAACTCTTCCTGTTCAGGTGTAAACGGTACAGAAATCGTGTGCGGTTCCCGAATTGTAAATCTCCCAATGTCCCGTCTACGAGTACGATTCATTACATGAGCTAGTGAATGCACTTCTTCTAAATCCCGGAGACAATTAATTCGGTCTATATCAGTAAATGTTACCCCACCCCTCAACTTTTGATACCACTCCATAAATCGAGGATCTTGGCTGAGTACCTGCTCCCCCCAAGTTGTTGTTACAGCATCTCGCAATGCTTGGAGTGCTGAGGTTTGCCAAGTATTTTGGGAGGATAGGTTGCGAATATATCGGATAGCTTGATTGAGGTGCTGATTGGGTTGCACCATTTCATTAAATACTGTCTCATCAAGAAACAGGTCAGGGCGTAGCAGATTGAGCAATGTATAGAGGTTGCGATTGCCAAGATGTAGCGGGGTGGCAGAAAGAAATATCACAGCTTCACTAACGTCGCAAAGAAATTTAACTACTTCATGAGAGCTAGTCCCTGTATTTCTAAGATGATGTGCTTCATCAACAATAACCAGACTAAAGCGGGGGGATGGATTAAGTGTCATTAATCCGGGGCTAGGCCGTCGCCCCTTTATTCCCTTGAGATATTTATCAATTCTCAGGAGTTCCAAATGGACTATGGCGCGTGAATACTGCAAAGGCCATAGTCCATCTAAATCCGTCTCCCGGAGGCAATAGGAAAGAGTTTCTGAAGTCAGTGGTCGAAAATCTTCATCAAAACGGCGCATTTCTGCTCGCCATTTGTTAACGAGGGCTTTGGGGCAAACAATCAGAATGTTGTCTAGCTGTTGGCGGGTTTGAAGTTCCCGTAGTATTAAACCAGCTTCAATAGTTTTCCCAACCCCAACTTCATCAGCAATTAGTAGGCGGGGCTGGTCAGCACGTAAGAACCGCAGTAAAGGTTTGAACTGGAAGGGAATAAACTTTATGCGTGCTGATTGGAGGGCGTAGATATTATCAATTTGTGGATGAGAAAGCCTTGCTACGGTCAATCTGGCACGAAAGCCGTGTACATCCAGCCATTGCCCTGCTTTTAATGTTTCCAATAATCCAGTAGTTTTTGCAGTCGCTCCAGCATCAACCAGTTGATCTTCATGGTATTCCAGGATCTGAATGGGAGAATGAAAAACGCGGTAACGAGATCGTCCCCCTGTTGGTGGAAGAATCTCGATTACTGGACCGGATCTCGATGGATCAGCACGCAGGCATACCATTTGTCCCAGATTGAAGAGTTGCTGCATCCTTAATTTATACCTATTTTCACTTAAACCAGAATAAACTTTTAACCCCCTAACTGTCTAATCAGTATATTCAAGCTTATCCACTAACGATTTTGGTAGGATTCAAGCTGTCAAATGTGTTGTCATATACCAATAAGACAGCCAGGGTTTTAACCTGATACCATTTCACTTTAAGTTTGATACATTTAGAGAGGCAGGGAGCAAGGAAACAAAGGGTTTAGACTGTTGAACTGTATCAAGATTTTTGTGAAATGGTATGACATGAGTTCAACCGGACTCTAAAACCCTGAAAGTCTATTAGCGCGTACGAGTAGTGACTCTCAGCCTGAAAGTCTTTTCATTTCGTTGTATGGCATTTTTATCGAATTCACGTAAAAATAAGGAATTATCCCTCTAAACTAGAATTATTCACCCATAAAGATGTGAAAATAACATTGAGATCAGAAATGTTAAATATCGATACAAAACTTAAGAAAATGTTTTAAAAAGTACATATACTCTTCAGTAAGTATTTTAGAGCGATCGCTGTGAGCAAGATGTGGCAGCTAAATTTTGAGCTACTATTCACCAAAAAATGCGATCGCACTTTTACCTCCCCTCTGACTTACCACCAGCAGGGGAATCCTTTTTTTGCAACCAATCTCTAATCTTAGGGCTTGCTGAATAATGCTAGAACCTATTCTAAATAGGGTCTGCTGAAAAAGTAGAAATAGTTGCAATGTAAGGATTATAGACCAGAAATCTGTTGTTAGGTGCAAGAAAAGGAGCTAAGATCGGTCAAAATCTTTGCATGATCTACCACCGAGCATCTATTGTGTATAATTAGCAACTATGTATAAACAGGCAGAGCAACTCCCAATTCCATCGGAAAACTTTGAACTTCCCTTTGAGGGAAAATTATCACCAGATAATCGTTGGAAGTGCCAATTTTAGATTTTAGATTTTGGATTTTAGATTGGGGAAGAAAAAGATGAGATGGTTGAGAGTGGAGCCAGTAATGGTAGAGAACAGATAAATCCCTCTTTTAATCCAAAATCTAAAATCTAAAATCCAAAATCGGAATATGCTTCAAGTTTTGATAAAGAAATGGGTGCACCTGGGAAATCATTTCGGATGGCATTAGGAGCATTAATAATTAAAGAAAAACTAGGAACAAGTGATAGAGAAACAGTAGAGCAAATACAA
>Ga0209611_10008585_pt1 | contig 15874 bp, 12 predicted proteins | sample S1TSphgellanicum_3_FD_187693 | JGI IMG/M metagenome (GOLD analysis project Ga0209611, IMG submission 187693) | Host-associated microbial communities from peat moss isolated from Minnesota, USA - S1T2_Fc - Sphagnum magellanicum MG (SPAdes) (version 2) | ecosystem: Host-associated > Plants > Peat...
TCAGAGGCTGTTGTGTAGACAGCAACCATGCAGAGGGGCATCAAAGAATGCTGGTGTATGACTTCATGGTGAATGGAAGCTTGGCAGATTGTCTGTTTGACAAGAGCAAACCTGTGCTTGGATGGTCGGATAGACTAAAGATTGGAATTGGTATGGCACGAGGATTAGCTTACTTGCATGCTGAAGTGGTACCTCAGATCATCCACCGAGATGTGAAGGCCAGCAACATCCTGCTTGATGAGCAATTCAATGCTCGGGTTGCAGATTTTGGACTTGCAAAGCTTGCACTTGAGGGTCAGACCCATTTCACCACACATGTTGCGGGGACACATGGCTATGTCGCTCCCGAATATGCGCTCTATGGGCAGCTCACAGAGAGTAGTGATGTCTACAGCTTTGGAGTGTGCTTGCTGGAGCTCATCAGTGGACGCACAGCACTCACAGCAACCTCTGACAAGCAACATGTCTGCTTGATCACTGATTGGGCTTGGCTGCTGCTGAAGGAAGGCAAGGGCATTGAGGTTGTTGATCAGGCAATTCGCAACATGGGTTCTCAAGAGGTCATGCTGCGGTTTGTGAAAGTGGGCATCCTGTGTGCACACTTGCTGGTTGCATTCCGACCAAGTATGATGGATGCACTCAAGATGTTGGAAGGTGATTGTGACATACCTGAAATCCCTGACCGCCCTCTTCCCTTGATGATGCCCGACATGTTGGATCTGGAGAGCTTTTGTCTCTCTTAGTCATCGCAGTCGTCTTCCTCTGCTGCAATAGGCTTTGATGCAGATGTGAAACAGCAATAATAAACTGCTGCTACTGCACTCCAGAGCTAATGCTGCAGTTTGTGAATTCTGTGTGAACACTGTGTGCACACTTGCTGGTTGCATTCCAACTGGGCATGATGGAAGCACCCAAGATGCTGGAAGGTGATTATGACATACCCAAAATCCCCGACAGTCCGCTTCCCTCAGTGATGCATGTTGACATGTTGGATCTTGAGAGCAGCATCTGTCTCTCTTCTTCATTGCAGTGGCCCTCCTCTGCTGCAACAGGCCTTGCTTGATGCCATTGTGAACCAGCAACAAAAAACTGCTGCTGGGCTCAGTGCTGGAGTGCCATCCGTGGGTTGGCTTAAATGCTTGCAAGAATACACTCCCATAGACAAATTTGTAGATTGTCACACTTCATTCAAACAAGACAGGAAAAACTTATGTTTTTTCTTTTGGGAAATTAAGTTGCATTGAAATGAAAATATTTGAGTAACATTGCATGCAATACGGGTTGTTTGACAATGTACTGATCATGTGCATTTTTTTACTTCAGACAGGGCTACTATACAATAGTGGGTACCCAGATCCTACCCAGATTCACAGAACCTTAATTTTTTGTGCACCCAGATCTTACCCTTATGAAAAAAATTGAATGGGAATAGACCCTTACACAATGGATAAATAAATTGAAAATTTAAAAAACCTATTTGGAGGGTATATCAAAAAACATATTCCTGCACAACATTGGTATGGACCTTGACTCCCTGTTGATCAGTGAAGAAATGTTAAAAACCTGGATCGTGCAAAACAATTTGTAAAGCTCAGGTTTCTGTGGGAATAGCCTCCTTGTTCAAGTAAGCAAAATGTGGGGAGTATAGAGGATGCACAAAGAATCTTCAATAGAGAGGTGGTCTCTTAAGATCCTAATGTGTGAATTGGCAAGGTCAGATCTTTGCAGTGCTCTCTTCTTGGTATATTTTCGAAATATTAGCTGTCCATGATTGTTTGATGTGGGGTGTGACGCATGTGAATTTCTAAAGCATGAGACATTTTAGGTAATTCTGATAGATTAAGAAACACACCATACCTAGCATCTGCTTATACATTTTTGCTAGTTCCAGTGTTTTGAAGATGCTATTAAACTACAGTGCCTCCAATGCTTGAAAAATGTTGCATAGTTTAGACCAAATTATACAAAATTTTAAAACTGCAAGCTTTGGCATACTTAATCAATTGCAATAGAAGGGTATCATTTGAATTTTGATTTTCTCGTTAAACAGGATTCTAAATTTTCATGTTTTGCACGTATATCTTTTGCCATGTCTTTTCCAAACATTTTCCAATTTGATCCAAATAAGTAACTAAAGGAGCGGCTTTCAAGATGGAACAGTCAAGCCTATAACTTCTAACCACTTAAAATATCTGTGCCAATGTTTGAGCAATCTTCAATTAACAACAAAAACATGTGCATGTGAGGAATTACTGTTGGGATAGAGGTATTGGCTAATGTAGAGGGACACATCTTGGAAGGCAAGAAAGACATAAGATGGTGCAATTTCAGCTACTTCACTGGACTTTGCTGACCAAAAGTTGCAGACTGCTCAGGCTTCATTGATGCTGGAAATGATGGTGTCCAAATTGGCCCAGAGAGCCACAACTACCAATTCATACCAAACCTCCTTTTCAACAGAGTTAACTAATATACTCGATACAATGAACAATTTATCTTCAGCATTGTCCAACCAAAAAACTTCAAATTCACCATGATTGTTGTGTAGTTATCATTGTAACTTCCAACTGCAGAAAGAAATGCAGATGATATAAAATATGCAAAAACAGTTGTCAAAATAGGTCCATGGAATCAAAGGAAGTAGAAGTATTGAGGAGAGAGTTTGGTATGTGAATACAAAAACAATATGATTATCAACATGATTGACAATGTGAATACAAAGACTAAACATGATACAAAATCCTCAATTATCCAGTATTTGTGTGGATATTTGTGGATGCCATATTTAATCTGATTTGGTTGCTGCAAACAGCTTGCTCTTTCCAATTATCAAAAACACACTTCCTCCTCTCCAAATTGAGGCAATTATTTTCAACACACCATGCAACATTCTTCAAGCAGTGCTGTCATTTGGCGCTGAGTGTAGCCATATTCTATGCTTGCTGCTCCTCAATGCAGAAAATGGGTTGTACTGTATGAGCCTTGTCATATGCTGCTATCAAGTTTGAAAACAAGCAAATCATTAGGTTTGTTTGGAACAAGAAAGTTTATCTTGAAAAAGATGAAGATGGGCTTCATCTTCTGAAAAGGTTTCAATATAAGTGCCTCATTTTGGGCATCCAAAGGTCTTTGACAAATGAAATGTGCCCCCACCATGCACAACTCAATAGCTCTTCACACTCCAGCCTACCTCAAAACGATCTTCTCCTCACCAGCTCTTGCAGATCCATTCACAGCTATGAAACCTGACTCTGAAAGTGTAGTAATGCTTTGCATTGTTTCAATCTCAGCTCAATGAAAGCTTTCAGAACAATAGATAAGAAGTTGCTGAACATTAACATAAATAGGGAAATTGTCAGGGATTAGCATGCGAGTTCTGGTTATGTTTGGTTTGTGGGTTGAAGTAGCTGTGGGGCAGTGTTTGGCAGCTGAGAGAGTTGCTACCTGATTCATGAGCTTCTGCAGGGCTTATGGTCCATCTTTTTGGACCAGGTGGTACATTGCAAAAGGATTTTTGGAACACAGTTTTGGAACATCATCCAAATTTGATTCTTCTGGCAAAGTCTTGTTTGCAGTTGAGGGCGTGGTCTTCCTAGTCAACCAAAAGGAAATGAGTGCTTGAGGAGGGATGTCCTTTTAAAAGAAAATTAATTTCTTCAATTGACTCTTGGATTCAGCTGTTGGTGGTTGATGGGTGGGAAAACCATATAGAGCAAATTTGATTTTCTCAACAAGGTAACCACTAACCACTGGTAATTAGTCCATGGTTTTATTTTCACTATAGAAGACAATCTGTGACCCAGAAGTTCCTTGGGAATCACTATGAGATCCGGCATCCAGTGCAATGTAGCAAAGAACCCACCTCATGAATTGCACACATTACCCCAGTGTCATTTGAAGCAGCTTCCTCCTCTGACTGTCACCCCTGATGAGTACTACCTCTAAACAGACTGTCCTCTCCAGCCAGAACTATTTGACCATGAGCTTGACCTGCCAACTCGCCCATCTGTCCCTCTTTCACTAGGCCTTGATGCCCCTGCTGCCCTCTGGCTCCTCAGGCCCTTCCTTGGCTTCTTTGTGCCTGCTGGATCTGGTGGCAGTGGCATATTCTCTGTGACTCCTTCCCACCTGCAGCAAAAGGTTTTTCATCAGTGGGGATCTTGATGCATTATTCATTGATTTTCAGTACACGATTTTCAACACTAATGGAGATGCTTGACGGTGGAGAACAAATTAAGGTTTGAGCAATTGCCACATTCTCTGCTTCATGAAGGAACAATTGTTGGCCTACACTTCAGGGAACTGAATATCTTCAACCTGTACTATACATCACACTGTACTTTCAATCTCCAAGAAAGATAAGAGCTTAGTGATTCAATATGTTTAATCCACAACTTTCTACAGAACATTGGACATCTCCATTAACACTAAAGATTGTCTTTGGCAAAGGTCATGAATAAAGTTTCAGGCAAAATTGGTCACAGGTGCAGGATTGACATTGATGAAAATGTCTTCCACGATTTGCTTCATTGTCAGCTGTCAATAACACACACACCTCTTGGAACTCACAGCCAATTTCTTCAATGCCTAGAAGAAGATCCAATTCAGAGGAGTCAGAGGGGTCAACATTTTTGTAGTGTCTTACTTTGTCAAGAAGGTCAAGACATCAAGACCTGAATAGCCTGAAGGAGTGAACAGCTCCTGAAAAAATGGGTGCTTCCCAAAAGCAAGGAAACTTGGAAATGACACACATGAGCTGACATCCAAATCAAAACTAAGTGAATGGATCTAGCACTGCCGGTCGACAGGATACCACAGAGGAGTCCACAGAACTGTGTTAAAAGCATACTGATGTTCAGTATGCTGGTTCAGAAAACTTGTTGAGGAGGCTCATTACATTATTTATGTTGTCCTCATCTCTAACTAAGGTGAGAAAAATATCATCAGCATATTGATATAAGGTTTTTTCCTTCTTGCCGTTTGGCATCACAATCCCTTCAATCATTCCACTATGCATTACATCTTTGATCAAAATATTAAAAACCTCTCCCACAAGAAAAAAAAGATATGGGACAAGTGGGCAACTTTGCCGCACACTTCTTGTGATTGAAAATGAAGGAATAATTCCACCATTGAGGATGATGGAAGATTCTACATGTAAAAAAACCACTTAACCATGTCAACAAGCTCCTCAACTACCCCTATCTTCCTCGTGAATAGGAATAAAAATTCCCAAGCAACTTGATCATAAGTTTTTGCAAAATCAAGTTTGAAAATAATCAAATCTTACTTAGTGTGTCTTGCCAAATCAATAGTCCCATGTGTCAAAACTACATTGTCTAATGTGTAGCGTAAACAGAGGAATGCAAATTGGTCATTGTTAATCAGATCCATCAACATTGGTTGAAGGTGAAGCTGCAATGCTTTGGTGTAGATCTTGTGGGCTACATTCAGGAGCAAAATGGGGTGTCAATTCCCCAACTCATTCTTATCACCACTTTTGAATATTGAAATAATCACCCCTTTGGTGATTTTTTGGGGGAATTTGTCAATTGCAATGGAATTCATTATATTGCAATATTCAAAATGTTTGCCTTCCCCTTGTGTCATTATTCATTGCCAATGGGTTGCAAGACCTTGTGTCGCATGTATTATTTCACATCCATTGAGATTAGATGTTTGTAGAATCCTTTTGTGTTGGCAAGTCCCTCCACCATGGTTTTAATATAAACTCTTAAAAAGTTCTGCCTTTGTGAATATGTGCCATGGCATGCACATGTCAAGGGAACTGGGAGTTACTAGTTCTGAGGCTTGAACCTGTCATTTTTTCAAGATACTTTGATAGGTCCAAAGTGGTAGTCATCCATAGGTTCATATAGAAACAATGCAAGCTACCTTCCCTGGAAAGATGTAGCTAAATATCGCTCTCCACCACATAGAAGCTCAAATCTTTAATCATCTATCTATATTTCCAGGTAATGACTAGAAACCAAATGTAAAGAAAATAGTCCTGATGATGCCTTCCCTTGTAAGACTAGGGTCATTTAGCCAATGATTGGCAATTGTGGCCAGCATGATGTTTTGGGAACATCTTAGCACCCATCATAGCCATACTTTTAGGTTGGGGCTACAAATGCATTTGAGGTGAACGTCCATGGCATAGTTGGGTAGTGACTAGATAATTTGTTTTTTATTGGCAAATTTGTATGTGTGTGTGTTACAGAGAAGATAATCAATACAGTTGGTTTGAGAATTAGAAGCCTGATGTGAGACCTTGTGCTTCCATTGTGTAGTGCCCGATGTCAATTACCCTAATTTTCTATGCCAACATGAAAGGTCAGGAATCATCTTAATGTTACAGCACTTTATTGAATTATTATGATGGCTACAGTGACAAGATTAGATTCCATATAACAGACTTTGGTAATATGATTTTATGGACCTTATTAAGCAGGGATATTTATCATGTGCTCAATTTTGTTGCAGGGATTTTCATACATTCTAATCAGCGATATAAGGTCTAATTTGCAAGTTTTAATAGCCATGCATAAGCATAACTGATGAGTGGCATTAAAGGCTATGACGAAAATATTGGACAACTAGGTGGCTAGGAAGATAACTTGCTTGGACAATCCTAAACTACTGATGTTAATATTGACTCTGGGTGGTGTAAATAAGGTTAAGTATGGATATTCCATGCGCATTGTTTGTCTGGCTTTGAACACATTGTTGTCATATACCAAGGAGGTTGATATATGGTGCCAAACAGTGGTACAGTGCAAACCACATCTTCCAAATTGACATTGTGTCCATGGTGCAAAAAGTGCAAAACACCAGTCTCTTTGCAAATTAGCATGTACAGATGCTGCAATGCACATGTAGGCACAATAAGTGACTAGTGTCTACACAATCAAATGCATGAATATAGCGATGGTCTAGCTAATGCAAAACCTAGGGTCATTCATCAGTGCCATAGTGGTTAACCTGGGGCACAATACTATGGGTAGGAATGTAAAACTATTCCATTGGTAGAATGTTCCTGAACAAATGTGGATAGCATTATCAGGTGTACACTTGCCTGAAGTAGTTAGTGTGAATGAACTACATTGGAAGAGCTCAAAAGCAGGCCGCAACATCAAACAGGGTTCAAATGGAGACCACCACATGGACTACTCAAGTGGGAACTGCATCAAATTCTTGAGGAATGGCTACTCCCAACCCAATGGCAGGGAAGACTGTTGAAGGCAACATTGCAAGAGCAATGCTTACTTCACGAAGTGGCTGTATAGGTGCACATGTGGTAGGCTGTAGTGGACGCACATGCAACACTCACAGTGGGCAACGTGAATGCCAACATACATCTGGACATTGTGGACCATTGGCACACTGCACTACACAATAAGGAGCATGTCATAATTGTGCACCAAGTCCAAGCTCAAGGAACCAATGCCTTGTGCATTGCTATGCACATGGCAATGGCAATAGCCTTGGTGTGCACCAACAATGTGGCTGTAGTATTGGGATTGGAGCAAGTGAGCGAATGCCCAATGGAGTGGACGAGGTAGTAGCCTCACCAATGGCCTCAATCCCTATTTCTGGAAGCACTGGTGTGGAAACCCAGTGAATGTTGAAAACAGGCCTCAGAGCAAAACAACATTCCTCTAAAAAGAACCTAAAATTTCAAGCTGCAAATCATCAGGAGAAAGGCTTGCCACGTCACAAGGTGGAGGTGACAAAGCACGGCAAAATAGATGGCGCAAGTGATGGGAAAAATGGGTGGGATGATGCAATGCATGGGCTAGCACCCCGCCTTTTTAACCTGGCAGTGGTGAAGGTTATTGAGCAAAACCCAGTAATCATGGTAGAATTTCAAAATTGAATGGACACCAATTTTGAATACCTAAACCATGAACTCAGTGCAAGAGGTTTAGTGATTGTGTGAGGCACTTTATGAAAGGGCAGCACTGTTGTCTAAAGAAGTTGTATGCCAAAGGAGGGCAATGGGAGTGTCCTATTGGACTAGAGCGGGATGAATGGAATGCACTCGTTCAATATTGGCAAGGACGAGAAACACATAAGAAGGCTGAAATCATGTCAGGTGCAAGAGGTGCAGTACAGACTGTTAGCGCTTATGAACATGGTGGGAAGGCAAATGCAGAAAAGAAGCTAGTAAGTATTGTGTTTATATAGTTAAAAGATAGTAAACATGTAGTGGGACAACATTTGTGACAAGTTTTGACACATTTTCTATACATTATATGTAAAGCCATAATCAAACAAGTAATCTCAAAGTTGGCACATGGCAGAAAAATATCAATGAGAGGAGCCCAAAAATATCGAAGATGGCAGCTACAGGCATGGATTTTGTTGGCAAATCTGTGAGTGCATTACTGTTTCTTGGCCATGGGTTGGTTGATGTTGGAAAATAGATGAGGTCTATAAGTTGAAGTTGTTGCCAACTTTCTCTGGAGGCAATGTTGGGGACTTGGTGGTCATGTGGGTAGGGGTCACAATTAGTTAGGATGTCCTCTCTGGAGACAATGTTGGGCACTTGGTGGTCATGTGGGTAGGGGTCACAATTAGTTAGGCTGTCCTCTCTAATCATTGCCCTAGAAAACAAATTACCATTGGTGAGTGGGGAGGTTGTGAAGGTGCTAAAAGCCTGCAATGAGAATGCAAAGGGCATTGATAAGCTCAGTGACACCATGACAAGCTTCGTGAAGCAACTGTTAGGACACTTTGAAGAGGGGCTGCCACTAGTGAAATTGCCGAGTGGTGTAGCCATTTGGGAGGCTACGGGCAAGATGGTGGCTGATGGCTACAATGACCCAAGTCTTGCAACAAAAGTAGATGATGTAACACTAAGAGGAACACATTTATTGGATGAGTAGACCCATCTAGTAGAGAATCTTGCTACAAAGCCAAACCATGACAGTCATGCCCAGACAGACAGGGATGCCTAAAGCCTAAAGGGAAGGCACTGGTGCTACAGGTTGATTCCAAGCTTGACAACCCACTTCTAAATTATGTCTTGGTAGCAGAAAGGGGGGGGCCATGCGAGGGGTAAACTAAGCCTTGGAGTTGCTAGCTCTGCTGCTGCATCAATAGATAGTCGCAATCATCAATCCACCCAGGTCAAGGTATGCATTCAATGATTCCATAATGGTGCCAGCCATGTCTATGTAGGGTGGGTTAATTATTATTTTTGTGTGTGCAGATGAGTAAAGGATCCAATAATGAAGGTGGACGTTTCAGCCATTGTGAGGTACAAAAAAACTTGGCTAGTAGTCAACATAATATGACCTAGAACTTGGCTAATAGTCAAAATAATATGACCTAGAACTGAGAAGGGTTTTGGGCTTGGGTGGAATGGCGGAGATGTTGGGGGATTGGCGTGACACAGTGCCAAGAAAAGGACAACAATTGTCCTTTGATGGGTGTAACCACTAGGCAGCATTCTGGTGCCCCAAAACAGGTGCTTACAATAAGAGGGTCGGGATGGCAGCAGGTGCATACCTCCCCCCCCCTCTCTCAACCCCTTGTAGGAAATTAGTTGAAGCCCTACATTTCTTACTTTGAAGTGGTATGCCTTTGAAAAGTAGTTCATGGTTTCCACTAATTTGATTTTTTAATTGGCTGTGGTATTCAATTAAAAATTGGGGACAAAATTTTATTATGCAATCCTGAGACCGAAGGAGAGATTGATGGCGAAGGTGGCATATTAAGGATTGGGGGAGATGGATGTGTCCACCATGGCAAGCTCATTGGAGAATCATGGTTTCGAATGTAGCTTGGAGAAATTTTCCCAAGCAAGGGGGGCACTCCATTGCAGGTGTCTAATCTAAATGATGAGCCACCGCAACTAGAGTTAAAAGATGTAAAGGTTGGTAAACTGGTTTGGGAAGGCTGTTTCTTGCAAAGGTGTGATTGAGTTCAAGACGCATGTTTAAGTGTATGGCAATGTTGTATGGAAAAGTAGTATCTATAGCTTGATTGCCCAATATGTGCCTAGAGCAATAGGAAACATTTTGGATTATGTTGACAATGCTCTAATGTGTGTAAACACAAGTTGTGAATATATTTCTTTTGTGACGTAGACAATTTGCATATGTTGTATTTTTGGTGATGGAGGATCGATCATCTTTTACAAATGATTATGGACTACAACTTGATACATCAGATTGACATTTGATTACAAATGTAAAAATTTGCCCACGTTTTAGGGTTTAGGTATGCAAATTATGCATTGTTGGGTTGAGTTGTATGTCAATTGCGAATAGCAAAATAGTGGAAATTCAATTTTGTGATGAGTCACATTCAATTGGTTGCATTAGCACCACCACTAAGAATTGTACAAAACCTTAATCTTAAGTTGTCCTACACAAGTGGGAAGATGCCCAAAAAACCCTAACCAAAAAACCTAAAACTTGATACCCACTTATGCAATTACATTGGTTGTCGAAGCAACTACATTGCTCCTAGATGCAATTAGGTTCAATATCCAAAAACGAACCAATTCAGTTGCAACTGCAACTATCTTATGAAAACTAACCTTAAACAATCCCCTAAATTGTAGCACACACAACATGTGGCAAGAAAGTCTACCTTAAAATTAGTTACAATTGCAACAATTTTGGTAAACCCTAACCCTAATTGCATCTAGTTAGAGTTCTGGCGACGACACGTGGAACGACACATGTTAATGTGGTCGATTTAACATGAAATTGGGTCTTATGTGGGCTACATGTGGTGTATTCAATAGCTTGGGTTTGCATCATCAATTAAACTTAAACTTTAAACCTTAACCCAAATTTGATCGATTACAGTTATAGTGACAACACATGGAACCCTGTACCAATGCGATCAACGTAACCTTAAACCTAAATTTGAGAATGAGAATGGCTACACATGGCAACCCTTCCGCATTCAATGGGCATGATTGCAATTATATTATTCTGGTTGCAAGTGCAACTAAAATGGTTCATTCATGAACCCTAATCTTCATTTGACGCACATCTATTGAACACCACTTGGTCACTTGTAGACCGGTCAATGTCATCTTGTCAGTAATTATTTCATACAACGACAAACCCTACCCCTAAATTGTTGCCATAAAATTATCAACATGTGGTCAACATAAAGTCTTTGGATTCAATGTTGTGTACAACTATGTACCCTTAGTCGCAAATGTGACTACTTTACAAAGAAGTGATTATCGATGGGTGTGTAATTCTAGCACGTACGATGAAAATGGAAAAATGAAATTCAAAAATTTGTGCATTCTTCATGTGGCACCGCTCCGGCCATTCAAGTTTTTGTCATCTACGACTAATGGACTCTAGTCACATCCATGACTATGGGAAGCCTTTGCGATATGTGACATGTGGAGTAATGTTGGCACTAATGTTAAGCAATACATCGTTACACATGCCATGTGGCACATTCTGGTTGGTTTTTCATTAATCACATAGTTAGTCACATCTTAATTGCAAAATATTGTATGTTATATGTATATGATGGAAGTACCCATATTCAATGATAGAATATTTCATTTTAGATTTGCGATTAGAAGTCATTTGCTACTATGGTGTTTCTAGGTGTAAATGTCGCCTGCAAGTGCAAAGTAATTGCAAATGATAATTAGAAATTCTCATTTTTTTTCTAATGGAATGAGGATTGTGAACAACGAAAACTATTTTGTTCAATTCCAAATGTGAGATATTGCAATTCAATAGTGGGAATAGAGGTTTTTTGGCCTTGCAAGTAATTATTGATGAATGATGAAGAGGTTGCAATGGCGAAAGACCAATGTCAGGTGATAGTGGATGGGGTGAATAATGTCTTGAAAAAGCAAGTTTCATGTAAGACAATTCCTTGGTGGAAAAATTTCAAGCTAAGAACATCTGTGATGCGAAAAATGTGGGTGATATAGTTGAGAACTTGCATAATGAGGGATTATGTGATGAAATGATTTAAATTTTTAAGGATGGTGTGGAAAGGTTCGTTGCGAAGTCTAGGTTTGATTCCATGAACGATGAAAGAAGTGAAGAGAATATTACGGAAGGAGATGAAGAGGTTGGTAGTGAGGAAAATTTTGAACAATTGCTCACACTGTTGAAGAAAGCTGCTGGTGATTGTTGTTCTTTGATTGAAACCAGTGGCAACTGTAGTTGAAATTCCAATAAGGTTAACACATCTATGGATGCTAAGGAGACAAAAATGGTGCACGGTTTCTTTTGTCATGCATATTAATGAGTTTCGTCAAGTTGCAGTCAATGCCCATTTGAAGGTTGCTTTGTGAAGTTAGGTGTTTGTAGACACAAGGGCAAGTCATCACATGCAGTTTGTCGAGAAAAGGCATTGTTGAGCCTGTTGCATGTACTTGGATATTCAAATTTCATCACTTAATTTGGCGGAAATTGCAGAGGTTGAATTAGGGTGCTGCTCAGATTTCCCTAGATTTACTGTTTTATGCATATTTTTATTCATAGTATGAGGTCATACTTAAACAGATAGCATTTGTGGCCCCTTATGTAGAGGAAAATTGTTCTCATTCATTAAGCACTCAGAATTTTTTAAAAAGTGGGTGGGATCTTATCCTTAAGGAGTAGGCATAAAAACCCTCCCACTCGTAAAGCTCCTAATCTACTCATGTTTAGGTTTACAATAACCCTCCCACTTGTAAAGCTCCTAATCTACTCATGTTTAGGTTCACAATAACACTCCCCCTCCTAGGCCTTGTTCATTATGGGTGAAGCCTGCAAGTGGGGGACATTCCCAGAATGTGAGGCAGGAACAACTATGACCTCATCATCCTAGTCCCCCTTATTTTGGTAAGTTCCCAACACTTGGGTAAAGCTTTACCCTACACCTACAGTCAATTACATGCAATTTAGTGAACTGGTTTATCTAGGGTCCAGTTTCAGAAGAGAGGAACAGGTGGCCATAGTGGGTCCTCAGAAGTTTCTGTCTGTGTTTAAAACCACAAACACTTCTGCCTTCATAATCCCAATTCTGTTAGTGTGGAGATACCTCCAAATTATATTACTTTACTGACAATGAACCAATGGTGACTTCCACAATTTCTATCCTGAACTACATCCAAGCTATGAGCCATCCTATAACATGGCTTACATGGGGTTTAAAACTACAAACACTGCTGCCCTCATAAGCAAAATTCTGTTTGCATGGAGATACCTCCAAATTATGTACTTCACTGATAATGAGCCAATGGTGACTTCCACAGTTTCTAGCCTCAACTACATCCAAGCTATGAGCCAACCTATAACAGGGTTGTCAGGAGGATTCAAATAGGGCCATATGATGTAATCTCTGCAGCTGATGAGAAAAGTTTGTGCTGCTTGTATTTCTCTTTCAAACTAATTAGAATTCGAGGATGGAATACAAGCGAGGCGCACCTCCCAGCTGAAGTAAGTTGGCCCTTCTCTAGGTCAGATGGTTCATCTTCCAACTCTTAGGTGGGCTTCTCCAGATTGTATGGTACAGTTTCCATATTAACACCTGTGGATTTTTCAGCCATTCCTTGTAAATGAGAAATTCTGTGACCAGCATCAATTGAGGGTTGAAGCCAAAGACAAAAGCGAAAAGATATCCAATTCACATGAGGCCTATCGAAAGCAACAAACATTTCATAACCACTGGCGCCATAATTTTATGGCTTTACCTTAGGCCACTTATGAAGCTTTTTCCTGAGCAAAATTATGTGGCACAATTTTCAAATTTTTATGCAAATCTAGAACTCACAACTGAGGTCCATGACTCACCACGGAGGGTGGCTGCATCCACAGTGTTAGCATGATCTGCACATTGGCACCCAAAACTTTTCCTTTAGTTCCATTTTGGTACATCACATAGGCCAATTCAATCCTTGTTACTATTTAAACTGGAAAAGAGTTCTTTCTAGATATCCTGAATGTATGTGTAGATGTTCACAATTGCATATGTACATTCAACAAAGGTGTGAACTATTTTAAAACAACTAAATTGTATACAATAACTTTATCAATTTTGAATTTCATTATAGGTACAATTTCAACTAATTATTCATAGTGACAATTCAAACTACAATAAAAAAAAACTCAAGTAAAGAAAAAAATATAAAAAAACAAAAGATAAAAAGAATGCCCAAAGGCGAGAATAGAGGAAAAACAATTCAAAAAAAGTTAAAAGATGAATATGAAAAAAACAAAGTTAATTAATGCCAAAAGATGAAAGATTTATTCTATTAATTGCAAAATACATTAATCATATGTTTTTCCACCACAAATCAACATACATGATAACATGTATTTTCTAAAACAACTCAACAATTTTATAAAAAAACCAACTTTGAATTTGGCCACTGTTGCATTTGCAATGAAAATGTACAAAATAATAATGCACTAAAATCCTACCAACAACACACATAAATAATCCTAGGAACTATACATAGATAACTAACCAATTGGCTTCAACATATTTTCATAAACAATAATCATTGCGTCTTACTCTAAATACACTCATCCACACTAGACCTACATTGCGCAATATATGATTTAAATAGACCAACAACAAAAAAATTATCAAATGACACCATTCAATTCCTAACTAACATCATAAATGTAAAACAATTATTATTCTCATATGCAAATGTTATGCAATAACCGGATAGTTCATCTTGTGAAATTTTCACTATAACATATGCAACCAATATGACATTTGGACCCAACCCAAAAAAAATCTATTTAAAATGTGACACAAATGCAATCACATTCACATAACAACGTAAACAATAAAACTATATCTCCATTCCCCAAATACTTACATTCAAACACATTATAAAAATAAAATCGTAGATTGTCACTAGTAGTGAGTAATAACACGAAGCCCAAGTTAAAAGGCAATAGATGTGTTTATTAGTAATAACTATCTAGTTACTAGAATGCCCTTAGGACTAGCTAGTTTGGAAAGATTTTTTTACCCTTAACAATCCCACTACTTCCAAGACCCAACATAATAAACATGTGTCTCAAAAAATTCCTCTGGATGCAATGTTATGCATGGAGCAAATCTTACATGCTTATCAAAATTGCAAAGTGCACTTGAATACATATTAGATGAAACAACAATTTATCAATCATCATCAATTCCATCCCTTGATTTGATTAAATAACTTTGTCAAATTGCATCTCAAGACACGATCGGCCCACTCAAAAATACCATGTATGTAAGCCACATCTCTCACCAGGGAGGGCATCTGCATGCATAGCATCAACAACATGGTCTGCAGATTTGGCCACCCAATACTTTTCCTTGAAGTTCATTTAGTTGTTTCACATTGCCTAGTTCAAACTAATGTTGGGTGGATATTTGATTTTTTTGGATAATTGTAACTTCCAGTTTTAAAAAACAGATTAGAGTCAGACAATTGCTGGATAGGCAACCCAACAATGAGCGAAACATGAGATGAGTTCAACCCCAAAGTTAAGTCTTACCATATCCAAGTGCATGATTTTCAACTTGGGGGTGTCCGTTCAACTATCTTGCACAAAAATATTGCATGGGGGGAGCCCAGACAAAGTATAGAGGAATTGCATATTGGCCAAGCAAAGCGCATTAAGATCCTTTTTATATGGAAAATACACTAGAAGGACAAGATTTGGTGAATTGTTTTGTCAAAAAACAGAGAATTAGTGTTGACAAGTAATCACAGGTAACAAGTAAGATGTGACCTGGCCATTTGGGGTTGCGAGCCCTCCAAGAGGGGAGACTTGTGTTGAGTGGCCGGGGAGCATTTGCATGTTGACTAGGCAAAGTGCATTCAGATTGTTTTTATATGGAACTAGTGTGAACTCGGTGCATAATGCACCTATCG
>Ga0209611_10008589_pt1 | contig 15873 bp, 4 predicted proteins | sample S1TSphgellanicum_3_FD_187693 | JGI IMG/M metagenome (GOLD analysis project Ga0209611, IMG submission 187693) | Host-associated microbial communities from peat moss isolated from Minnesota, USA - S1T2_Fc - Sphagnum magellanicum MG (SPAdes) (version 2) | ecosystem: Host-associated > Plants > Peat...
AGTCGCTAGAACCTCAGTCGTAATCACTAGACTCCATTTCGTGTTTGGACTGTTGCCAACAACGAAACTTCATTTTGCCTTTGAGCTGTTCCCAACCAGACTTTGTAAACATGTGTCCAAAAGAAGTTGAGAAGACGACAACGGCAACGACAGTCACACCGATGCCAACCGTGAGCGCCATATTGACTGTATACTTGGGAATGGGTGGTAAAACTGCAAACCCAGCACTAGCGAATGCACCCATGACAAAGAAGACTGCAGCACTCACAAGGTAATAAGCTAGTCGAAGTTTCCACCGTAAAGACTGCACCACGTCTCCGATGTAAGTGTCTTCTGGTGGGGGAAATGCAACATTCGTTCCCACCATGAAGGTTGCAATAGAAAAGAAGAAAGACAGCGAGTTGAAAATCCAGAATCTTTCCAAAATAGGATGACCTTCAACAGAAGCAAAAGGACCATCCGTGCCAGGCGGGGATGAGTATCCTAAGGGCGGGCTCAGCCATCCGGAAAAAGTCGCAGTTGCAATCAGCGCGGTCCCAACAAGAATAGCGTTTACTGCATCCACGTGGACTTTCCTCTCCTCGGTCAGTCTCCTCACTTCTGCTTCCGTATCAAGTCTTTCCATTAATGTCTTCAAGATACGACCCCTGGACTTCGCATTGTCTGATTTACTCGAGCTACCTGTGTGTCTCTCCGCTTTCTGGTATGCCGTCTGAAGAAGCATTATTTCTTTCCGAGTTTGAGCAACAGCATCTAAGTCTCCTTGTATGGTACCAAACAAGAGCTTAGCAACTTCCCATTGTCCACTGAGCACAGCTAATGCTAGTGGAGTCTGACGCGAACCATAGGACTTGACGTCTGCATTATCCAACAGTCCAAGCACAGTGCATGCCTCATTCAAATCGACAATGTAATTCCTCTTGATAAGAAGTTCGACTACATTACCATGCCCCATTTTCACAGCCCAATTAAATGCTCGTCGGCATTTGGACCTCTCGTCCCTCATCATCTCCTCAAAGAGCTCCTCCTTCTTCATCTCCCGTCGACGTCGGGCCTCCATCCCCGCCTCGGCCATCCCCAGTATCCTCGCCTCCATCGTCGCCACCTCCATCTTCGCCTTCGCCTCCCTCTTCACCTCCTCCATCGTCGCCTTCCCCTTCTCCATCGTCGCATTCGCCTCCCTCATGACCTCCTCCAAATTCGCCTCCGCCTCCGCCTCCGCCTTCGCCTTCCCCTTCTCCATCGTCGCATTCGCCTCCCTCATGACCTCCTCCAAATTCGCCTCCGCCTCCCTCATGACCTCCTCCAAATTCGCCTCCGCCTCCGCCCCCCTCATGACCTCCTCCGCCACCGCCTTCATCTTCGCCTCACGCATATCAATAAGTTTCTCTACCATCTTAACGCGCCCCAGTCTAGCAGCTGCCGCAATCGGACATAACCAGACCTCATGAGAAGGGTACAATTCGTATACAGGTGTAGCACACTTACTGTAGAACAAATTGAGCTCCCTATTATGAGAGAACGAAGCTGGTTCGCTAGATTTGAAGCACTCGTCAGAGACTGCGATATCCTCCAGGGCTGCAACCATTTTGTAGTCACTGTTCTCAGCACCAATTGCCAGAGCTAGAAGTCCATTGCTCATTCGTGTCGGTGATTCCGGATCATCAGCTCCTCTCGCCGCCCGTACCAGGCCCACCACGATGTTCACAAGTCCCAGTCTCGCAGCCCAGCACTCGATCCTTCCGCACTTAGGCAGTCCTTTTGGATATGTCTGGAAGTCTTTCTTAACCTCGTCCACCAAAATACTCTCTCTCTCTCCGAATTTCTCCTTCCTTTCGGTCTCACTGCTTGTGCCTTCAACTGGACGAGCCATTTCCAACGCCTTCTCGTATATCTTACCACGTTCGCTCAAAAATCCGAAGTAGTCGTATTCATCTGCTCCAGTTGATGGCTTCTGAAGTTGGTCTCTCCAGTTGAAATATGGTTTCAAAAGATCATCAATGGCGCCAACAGGTGTCAGTTCAACAGATTCAGAAGGCTTCGTAATTTCATGAGAATCTAAGCCCGCGATTTCTTTGTCCTCAGAAGTGTTTTGCGCCATCATTCTCCAGATAACACGAGACACCTCTCAAGCTGAAAGATGCTTGTCGCACGTCCTACACAAAAAAAGGTGTTCAATAATATAAAAAGCTCTGCAGATAATTACTCGCCATTTTTGCAAGGTCAGTGAGTCCCAAGTGTAACCATTGTCGCACAGCAAAAATTTGAGAAAGACTAGGCAGAAGGAGAGAAAATTTTCACCCGCAGCTATTTCAGAAACTCTGAGCGCCAGTGTAAAGCAATCACAGACCAGTAATACTTCGAAATGGAATAGTGAATGAAAAGCACGACATCGGCATCCTCTGACAATAATGCAAATTAGCTACCCAGATGAAAAAGGTTGTGGACACTTCAAAATTCCCGCAATTAGACTGCGAAAACATGTACAATAACCAAGAAAAAGTGGGGATTCTTCAACAGAAAATTGAACAAAATACCTGATGAAGGGATCCTTGACGTATGTACCACAAAACCAAAAGAAGCGTCCAGGTCTTGAACAACGGCACACCCCAAACCAAAACTTTCTTTGGCACAGGAAAACAATACAAGAAGCTAGCAACAATCAAGAGTAAGCTGACATGTAACTCCAGAGGCTGCACCCGAGACACCTACCTATAACATTCGACGAGTCGACGGGGACATTGCTACTTGCAGAAAGTCGGAATTAGGACATCAAGGTCCAGTCTAGTAGTGATAAGTATGGATTGTACTCTTCACAATCTGCTGCTACGTCGAAGACTGGAGCTCAACTTTGCGCCCAACTGGAACTTTGAACTTCTGGGGAGTTTCTGAACCTAGTCCCGATGCCTCACTTGCGGGTTTGAATTCAGCCAAAGGAAACAACTGGCTTTATAGGCGAAAGCTGTTCCGTTACCGATAGAGCAACCGTGCACATTTTGGAAACTCTCAATTAGGTGCATGGGATAAAACAAGGGGTGTGTCACACTGTTGCCTTGCCATTTACATTAAAAAGTATCTTAAGGCAAAAGAAGAATTATGAAAACTCAAATACTCTCACCATGCAAAAACATAATCTTCAAAATATCCTCTAAAAGAAACCAAAATCCTTCAAGATATTATAACTCTGTAACTAATCTCTAGTTTCAACACAAGCCAAAATATCATCTTTCAAAAATCCTCATATAAAAATGGACCTATTATGTAGCGGCCAAAATCCCTTAAGCTACTTTACTCTATATAATGAATCTACACACAATATCCTTGCCTACCACGCCAACAAAATGGGCCAGTTAATGCGAGGCAACGAGATATTAGAGAAATCAACCAGGGCCACAGTGAAGCAGCACCCACCAGGGCACCATGAAAGATGAATGGTAATTGGTTGGGAAACAGTTATCTGTTGGGTTCAAGTTCACAAGCTAACCATGGTGATTACCTCTGTTGCTTTTTTTTCTCTACCTACCTACTAACTACCTGCTTGTGGGTTGTTAGTAAGTAGGTAGTATAAATAGCCCTTACCAATGTATAAACCATCTAATTACTTGATAGTTACCTATTTTCCTAACCTATCTACCTATAGATGAGACCTACTTCCTACAGAATTGGTTACCACGGTGAAACCAAATATTAACTCAGTAATAATGGTCATCCAGAACTGAGTAATAATGGGCATCCAGTGGATGGTGTGTTGGTGGGTGCTGATTCACTGTGGCCAGCAGGGACACTGGCACCTTCACCTTCTTGAGTGAGGCCTAAGAAATAATATTTGAGTTGCGAACAGTACTGTTTTTCAATTTTTGTGAGGTGGAACATTTGGCGAATTTTGTCAAAAAATCAGTTGAAACTACACTGGAGAAAAAAAAACAGATTTTTCCAAAATTTTCCAAACTAGAAAAAAATTGGACTCAGAGAGCACTGATTTTCTTTTCAGATTTTTTTGATTTTTTGAGAATGTGGCGGATTTTATCCCATTCTTCGAAAAAAAAAAAAACGCAATTGAGCTACATTTCCAAATTTTTCACAAATTTTTTTTGCAAAATTGAAAGAAATTCGCCAGAAAAGAAAATGGTGGAAGCTATCCTCCCCAAAGCTCGTCCAATTCTGGTATAGCCTATCCTCCAACCAGAGTTTTTGTTTTGGGGAAAATTTCCCAAATTTCGACCTTAAAAATAATAATTTCAACCTATACAAAGGATTTTCCATTAAAAAAATGGCCCAAATTTGTCAGATTCTAAAAAAGAAAGTTTCCAAATCGCCAGATGAGTGCAACATGCGCGTAAAGCCACACTCCATGGCAATGGGCGGTAAATCAACCAAGCAGCACCATGCCTTAGATTCCACTTTATATTGAGCCCATGTGTACCAGACCTTTTCAAAGGCTTTTGTGTAAGACCGTACATGACATGGTCTAGAAATTCAATAAAAAAAAGGTTGAGGATCATGCCTACCATACATTTTGATGCCATAAATCGGAAAGAAAAATTACCTATGGTCTTTACCCAGGGAAAGGGTCTGAAAGTAAACCCTTTCGAAGTTTCAACCCTTTCCCTTGGCCTACCGATCTCAAATCTGGAAGGGTCTATTTTCAGATCCTTCTGCTGTAAAACATCACCGCTTCCCCCGTTTGATGGCACACGTTTATCAAGAGCTTACATTTGGCCTTTTTGAAGTCAATGAGCAGATTCTTGCCCCAATTCGAAAATATGTGCACATGAGTAAAATCAATGAAAATCGGTAGTAAACATAATTGTCATCTAGTACTAAATATTATAATAATCAATGATAATTTTCACTTTATTTTGCAATGTGTTGAAATCACAATGTATTGATGCATCATGTATTATGTTGTTTTATCATCATGAATGTCATGATACATATGTATTTTATAAGTAAAGGTGGATTTTAAAAAAAAATTACATGAACAAAAAGTTGTCATTTTAAAGTTTTATGGTTATTATAAAATTATCATTGATAAAAAATATTGATACACTTTTCACATGTGATGCACAAGCAATACATTTTGTGTATCAACGTTTTGACACCCTACAAATAGATGGTTACATATCAAAAATTGACACATAATATATGTTTTTCATCACTTTTCAATTGTAGAAATCTAATTGTCATTTGTCATGTATTTCTTGATACCCTAAAAAAAATTTGAATTAAAAGCTAGCATGCATGTCTAAACACAACAAAGATAAAAAAATGTTTTCTAAAGACATGTCTATGGTCATTCTAGTGATGATGATTTTCATTGGAGCTAGTTTAGGTAAAATAGCTTGAGGTTCTATAAGTTGTTGTAAATTAAACAATTATAATGTGGAATTTGAATTTAGAATCTTTTAAAAAGTTTATTGAAGGTTTGTTTTTCTGTAGTTTCACATTTTTTGTAATAACAACATAATGAACAATGGTGGAAAAGGTGATATGCATTCAACCAACAGTGTGAAATGGAAGAGGAACAACTTCCACCAACCACTTGCTTCAGATGCATGTGATTTGGCAGGTTTACTAAGATATTATCCAAAATGATTGGGATGATTTAAACTACTAATTAACGTGGCAATATTAATTTAATTTTAAAATAATAATATTATATTATTTCATACATAATTTCATACATAAAAAATAAAATAAAAAAATGTTTTTAGATCAATCCATAATCACATCGACATATGAATCTAATGTTTTTATTTATTTAGGGATTTAGCGAATCTACAATGGGTTGTCATGATGACATCACAAACACAACATGTCCAAAATAGGGTTTTAACTATCAACTTTTTAATCACAACCCAGGGCCTTTACAATCCAACCATCATTATGCATGGTGATATAAATTGTTCTCACAAATGAATGAATGAATGAATGACACACATTATGACCTTATTATATACTTAGGTAATTTCATAATAAAATTGCTTACACATGTACATAATGTAGTTTAATATCATTATTCAATTTAATATATTTCTGGTTTGATAATTTTCATTGAATTTGTAATGTCTTTTAATTTCAAAATGTAAAATTATTACAAATTTTTTTAATAATTTCATTAATTTTATTTATATGAATGAATACTATGAAATTTTTAATTTCAGATGGTAAAAAAATTACATTAATTTTTAAATTTTGATTTGGGAAAAATTCAAGTATCACAATTTGATTAAAATTTACTTTTGAAAATTTTCACAATGAAATGAATTTCACTTTTGAAATTATATAATTAAAATTCACATTTTAGGTTATATAAAAGAGATTAATTTTTATTTTTAAAAAAATATTAAAATTTTTAATTAGTTCAATTTTCACATGTAGATTAGTTGTTTTAATAAATAAATAAAAACATAAAAATTTGATCTTACGTTTTTTCACATGTCATTTTGTTATATTTCAAGTATTTTCCTTTATTTTAAATTTTATTTGAGTCTTTTAAAATAACAAATGACAACATGAGATTCATAATTTATTTTAATTTTTTCGTAATTTAATAAAAAATTAAATATAAAAAATAACATTATTATAATCATATTTATTCATATTTAAATGATCAATTTTACTCACATTAGACAAATCAAACAACTCCACATGGTGTCACATATGGTATGTGTCTAACATAATGTTGATTTTGATTAGATAATTATTCTTTTATAATGAGAAGAAAACTACTTAATTTTCATTTTAATCAAATCAAACATAGTTAGTCATTTCAAACAAATGAACTTTTTTTTACAATCAATTCAAACATAATGCTATTAATGAAAAAAATCATATATTTTTTATATTGTTAACATGCTTGTGGTTTTTGTAATAACTTGATGTTAGCATGATTAACTATGTGGACAAGATATTACAACCATAAGGTATGGGTAAACCCGTCCTTGGGTGGTACCACTAGGAATGTCATACCTTCATTTTCTTGAACCCATCAAACTTTAAAAATCATAGGAAACACTTAAATAAATATGTTAAAAAGATTTAATGAGTACATTTATTAGGTTTCATAGATTTTGAAACTTTGATAATATTAAAAATATTGTGTCTTTCGATCTTCTTATTGGTTGCGTTTAGAAAAAATTTCAAGAATGTAACGCTAGTTCCTTTCTTTGAACTTTTTGTTCATGAACACAAATTTGAAACATGATTTGAGAATTTTTTGAGAATTTTTTTCCTGAGTTAATTTTGAAGTTACTCTATTTTTATAATTGAGTAAATAATTGAATAAGTATAATTTAATTATGAATTTTCAAAGTTAAAGCTATTGATTCCTAAAAGGGCCATCTCTATTAAGAATACAAAATTTTGACAATTTTCACTTATTTTTATTCCAAACTAAACTTTGAGCCATATATTAAGGCATGCAATGGATAAATATGAACAAAAAAAAATTATAGTTATGAAAACATTTTAAAAATGTCCTAGGAAAATGATTTGGGGACTTTTGGTTCTTTAAGGAATTCCTTGAGGCAATTGTTAATGGTGCCACCCAATGATGGGTTTTCTTGTATGGCAAAAATTGCATGTGTGGGTCACCATTATACATAATTCTTAAGATCTTATAGTCAAAGAAACATGATGTCAAGGAATTTTTTATGTTCCTATATTTATGTATTTCATCTATAGTTAAAGTTTTTAAAAAATGAGGCATACCAAATTCTTCTACCATTGTTAATAAATCTTGTAATTGTGATATATGCCATATAGGAAAACCATGAATGATGATGGAAGCTTGTATTCCCAAAATTTTAGCATCAATCATTTATGGGTTTTTTGTTTTAATGATTTGTATTTGTTTTTAGAACAACTATTATAAATACGTTTAATTAATTGAAGTGATTATCAAAGATCATACATGATTAATAAATACGGTTTATACAATATAAATGATGAGAATAATGAACTCATCCAAAATTCTAAATATTCATGCATTGATATTTTACCACCTTAAGCACCATATCCATGTGGAAATACAAAAAGGAAGAAAATAATTTCTAAAGTCATATATTTTTGTATTATCTTGTAATCCATTTAATCGAATTATATTTTTTTCATGATATACTTTAAAATGCAAGTCCTACTAAATTCATTAAATTGTTCAAAAATAGTCATGTATTATTTATATTTTCCATGTTTTGGGAGAAATGGGGAAAAATAAAAGGGTACAAACGAGCTAATAGGAGCCACTAGCACTCCTTTAGGTGATTGATTTTTTTGGGAATATTCTTGGAATATTTTCAAAAAAATTCCAAAAAAATCTTCAAAAATTTCTTTCTACTATTTTGTTAAGGTTTGTGTTAAAAATTTGATAAAAATATGTCATTTTCAAAGTTTCCAAGTCCATTTACAAGTCTATTTATTGTTTAAAAGTAGTGGTTACAAGTTTTTTAACACTATTTTTGAAGGTTCAAATGTTAATGAAATAATTCCATATTCTAAACATTTATTGAATAAGATATTAGATTTGATAATGTGCAAAATTTTTAGTTTATTTTGATGTAAAATTTTTGGTGTAAAAACAATAGAATGAAACAATGGTTACGATTGCTTTTGGTTCCTATTAACATAATTTCACCCAAAATATATAATAATATCATGATGAAATATTCCTTATTTAAAATACCATCCCAACTCAATAAAGGACTATTTAATAAACTTGAATTTATTATTCCACCAATGTTGAAACCCCAAATTATATATAATCCAATCTTTTTTTTTAAAAAACATTGTATATAATATTGATGTTTCAACAAAAATGTTTTCATATAAATTGGTGATTGAAAAACAACATATTTTACATATGTTGGTGCATCGGGTTTAATATAACATTATATATATCCTTTCCATTTGAAGTAGTTGTATAATTAGAAAACAAATAATTAGCATTGCCATAAAGTGCACACTTAAATTCATTAATATTTAAATTATTAGACATATTTTATTTTTTTTGAAATGTTTATGTTGAGAATTAAGTTTGGTTAGTCCACATAAGCACAACATATCGTGTTTTTAAACACATTTATTGAATAACCAACCCATTTATCATACAATTCATTTCAAGCATTCCAATTACGATCATTAGGTTAATAATGTTAGAGTCATCGCAATTGAACCTAATCATAAACATCCTTTTTGAATCTCATTTTTCACAAATATGAAAATTGACATGTGGTTTCCAACCTATCATATCCCTACAAAACAATTTGAAACCATATCAATTTACACATTATTAAAAAATATATACAATTTTTTTAAAAATTAGTATATTAAAAGTGAACTAGGTTTTTATAAAAATTCTTTATGTGAGGAAAACCAGTCCACTAAAATGGCTTTTTACGAGGCCTTTTTAAAGCATTTCTTGTATGTGGTATTACAAAATTGGGGGAAACAGTATGTAATATTTTGGTATATGATCTATTAACACATGGATGAAATGAATTTTTTTGGGGTGAAAGATCATAACCACTTTGGACCAATGATCTAAAGGTTAAGTAAAATCATCATTACCCTTCTTGCACATTAAATTGTGTCAATTCATGAATTAAAAGTGGATTGGAGTAATATCAAAAGTGAACCAACCTTTCAAAAACTAGATGTAAATACATATTGATCTTAATTTACTTGGGTTTTGCGAATTTTTATGATTCTAGGTGTTGGGTTCACAAAGAGATGGAAGAATTAATCAAGAGCTGGAATATGGACATGTAATTAATTTTGCCCCCTTAGTCAATTTGCTTTAACCTTTTGTTGATACTACTTTTTCTCATTCTAAAGAAATATCAATTGTTTTGACAATTAAATTTTTTCTAGTTTTTGAATATGGCATTCAAAATAAATTTACACCAAACCAAAATGATCCAAGCAAAAAAAAATGGTATGTGCATGGTACGAAAAAACTTCATGGTGATGAGAGTGAATCACTACTATATACAACATTAGATTGTGTATCGTATAATTTTTTTCCTACAAAACAAATGCAAAATTTGCATTTTTTTCAAGACGTAGACTAACAACTTTTATCTACAACTATGTAATTCTTTTCATTTGTTTAAAAAGAAGTCTAATTGCAAAGTTATAAAAATAAGAATTTGAATCATTGTTTGTTTTTCTTATTTTTGTTGTTGTGATTATTTTAATTATGTGAATGAATGAAAGATCGTCAAATTTGTTGTTTTGTTCTTATGCCCATCATAATCGTTTCTAAGTAAAAGATGTGGAATCAAACAATATCCTTTGATTCTTGCAATGGTAGTAATTGATATTTTGAATGTTGTGATTACATTCATCCAACAAACCTTGCTTTCAACCAACAAAAGACAATATTCCAAATCATGGCATAATTTTGGACAATCAAATCTATGTTGCAATATGGATCATGATCAAAGTTTAGACATCACATTGAATCCATATGCAATAGAAAACACAAACCCAATGAAGAAAAGTTAATACATTACAAATCTTAAGAATATTATCAATCCAAGTGTGAGAAAAACATGTGCCAAAAAAGAAAAAAAAAATGTAAAAAATTTCAAGAAAACCTCAATGATCATAATGGAAAAAGAAAATTATGCTACAAATATCAAGAATGTCATCAATCCATATATGGCATAATCACGAACTTGAAAGAAAAACAAAACACTTGAAATCCCAAAATACCAATGACCATGAAAAAAGAAACTTTAATGTTGTGAATTTTTATGAATATCAATCTAGATGTGCAAGCAAAATTACAATCCAAAGACAAACAAAAAACCACCACAAACTTCAAGAATGTTACTCTTTGAAATGCAACAAAAACACAAACCCAAAAGAATAACCACAAATTTCAAGGATACCAATTTGCTACAAGAAAGAAAGAAAATTAAAGTATAATTTTAAAACATCATGAATCCAAATGTGGCAAAATTAACACAAACCCAAAAGAAGAAAAAAAAATTACAAATTAGATTCAAGAATATCTAAAAAATATCATCATCAATTTGGTAGATTTAACACAAACCTAAAGAAGAAAAAAAACACTACTACAAATATGATTCAATGATTAGTAAAGGATTTAAGATCACTTACCATCATGATGATGAATAGTCTTACTTTTTTGAGCTCTAGATGATAATGACCCCAAATGGTTATAAGCACTAGTCTATGAATCATCATCCACTCCACATGTATGTGTAATAAATAATCAAGCCTAGGGTCTTTTTTCTTTCTCTTCTTTGATTCCAAGGTTTGATTGTCTACCAACATTGTTGTTAATAATCAATCAATGGACTACTATATCCAAGACTTGAAGAAGGTTTCAAGTTTGTGACCTTTTCTAAAAAGAAAGTGTGGAGCTCTAAAGTTTTAGTAGGTTCAAACTACTAGAATTTCTTTGTTCATGTTTCTTTCTTCAAACAAGTTGTGAATTCCATCGTAAGAATTTTTTTCTCTAGAGACACATGATGTGCAATGTGCAACACATGAGGTTGCACAAATAAAACCTAGTTGTTCTTGAGTTATAGGGAATGTTGTAATAGTTGAAAACTTCCAAGGTGAAGTTCTTGCATTGAAGCTTTTCAAACTTTTGTCCACCTTTTGAAGTTTTGCATCTTTTCGAATATTTGGAAATACTTTTATGTGTTGAACTGAAATATTCAAAATTAAATAATTATTAGCAAAGACCCTATGAACCTACTATTCACTATGGTACCATCACAAAAAGTTAACAAAAAGTTTGTGAACAAAACATATAACTAGTGGATGAATCATTATAGGTTCCAAAACTTGCAACCACTTTTCACATGTCTAGCATGGTTTGAAATTTTTAGGACAACATAAAGTGTTGTTTGAAGAAACCACCTTTTGGGAACTTGATTTTCAACTTGAAAATGAGTGGGCACTAATAAGATATCTATAGGTAAAGTTTAGGCTTATCTATTTTCCTACCTATTTACCTATATATGAGACCTATTTCTTACATAATTGGTTACCAAGGTGAAACCATATACTAACACAATTGAAGTTCATCCACAATTGAATAATAATAGGCATCCAATGGATGGTGTGCTAGTGGATGTTGGTTCATTGTGGCCTTAGTTTTGGACCACCCAATAATATGCCAAAACATGGTTTTCATGATTAAGAAGTTTGCAACTACTGTCCAAGTATAATCATGTAATCATATTTGAATTTCAATTGTTATTATTTTGACTATAACCATTATTAAGACTACATGACTATAAATATGACTCTAGGTAATTATGTGATTATAAACTATGACTACATAATTAATAATCATGTTGAATATAGTTGACATTATTTGACCAACTATAAAAAATTTAAATAAATATTGGCCTACATTTAACTTAGGTTTGGCTTTGGTTTAATCTACTTTAATTAACTTCTAGATTTTATTTGATTGAATTTAAACCTTTAGGTTTAACATCCTCAATTTATATTCTAAAATTAACTTCCATTAAATTTAGTTTATAAGTTTAATTTAAGTAACCTTGTTTAGTCTATGTATTTTTGTTTAATTTAACTTAACAAATAATTTAATATTGCCCTAATATTTTTAAAGTAATCCAGTCTAACAAAATTTAACCGAAATAGGCTAAATTGATATAGTTTAGCCTAAATATCTTGAATTAACCAAATTTAATCAAATTTTGACTACTTTAGTTTAATATAGCCAAGTTTAGTCTTAGTTTAGTAAGTATAGCCTAGTTTAGCTTAGTTTAACCAAGTATAACCAATTTAAATTTAAATAATTTACTTTTACCAAGTTTAGCCTAATATAACATAGATTAACAAAACATAATTTAATATAACCAAATTAAACCTAATATAACCATATATAGACTAATTTAGCTAAGTATAACCAAGTTAAACTTAAATAACTTACTTTTGCCAAGTTTAACCTAATATAACTTAGTTTAGCCAAATATAGTTTAATATAGCCAAATTTAGCCAAATATATTCAAGTTTAGCCAAATTTAACCCAAATACCTGCCAAGTTTAACCTAATTTAATCTAGTTTAACCAAATATAATTTAGTATAAGTAAGTTTAATATAGCCAAGATTAACCTAATATAACCAAATATAGCCTATTTTAACCAATTATAGTTAAGTTTAACATTAATAACCTACATTTGCCAAGTTTAATTGAAATGAACGTAAACATGAAATGGAAATTGAACCCACCATATAGAATAATCAAATTGATCAAATTTACTATAAAATCATAATAGTACGTACGTTAAAATTTTTTTTAAAAAAATTGTAAATTAAAAAAATGTGAAAATTTCAATTTATAATTTTTTCTGTAAATTAATTTAAATTCTTGTAATAAGATTTCAATGGATGAAACCTTGGTAATTAAATTGTAGTATATTTAAACTATAATTTTGGAATTTTCCTAGAATTTTTACTACAATAATTACCTTATTTGAATATAATAAATTATTATTAGTGGTTTTTAGTTTGCCATAATAAATTGGTTTAATCAGTTTCACTATAAAAATATTAATAGTTTAAAATTTTTTTAAAAAATTTAAAACATAAAAAAATTGAAAAAAATATATATTCAAAATTATTTGGAAGTTTTTGAATAATTCAATAAAAAAAATGAGAAACAAATGAAAAATTGACAAACATTACACTTCATTTTATATGCCTCTTGGCTCCATCACAAGGGAATGGGCAAATTACATTTATAGGTATATAGAAACAACATTATATGTATAGGTTTAGGTTTGTAAAAGAAAAAATTGAAAAAAATCTTTAATTTTTTATTTTTAAATCAATATTTAGTAATTAGAAAAACCCAACTACCATTGCCCAATGATCTAATTATGACAATATTTTCCAAAAAATCTATAATTCATATTAAAATAAATTTATTTTAAAAAAAATTACGTACCACTCCATGGTGGCCCAACTGCCACAACACTTGGAACCTACCTCCTCCCTCCATCTTCATTGTGGGGGCAATAGGTAGATTACATGTATAAGACCTATTTTAACCCTTACATAGTAGAAGCAACGATCATGTTTTATATTCATCCATGTGTTCCATAGCTTAGGGTTTAAGTCATAGGAACCTAGTTGTCAACAAGCTTTTCCTTCTCCTTTACTATTTCGGAATCATCAAAATCTTGTCCTACTATGCCAATGGAGAGATTTCAACAAAGAGGGGGGGGGGAAAAGAGAGGTGTTTGATTAGAGGTCTTGGTGCAGTTTGGTGGCAATAGTGGCAATAGTAGGAGCAATAATGTTCATACCTTGAGTTCATGGGCAAAATGTGTTTCATCGTGCAACCTTAGAATTTCATGTTGGCTCCTTTCAAATGTAGTGTGCACCTTTTCTTCCTTGAAATGTATCTATTGTTACATGTTCTCTCTCTTTCTCTTATTTGTGTGTTTTTTTGACTTAGTTGTTTTGTGAAGTGTGTGTTTCATTTTCTTTGATTTTTTGTGTTTGTGTGTGTGCGTGTGTGCACACTTGTTTAATTTGTTACAATGGATTTCTAAAATGACTTGGGTTTTGGGTTTGTGATTAAAATTGTTGCAAAATAAATGATGGTTTTGGGATTTTCAAAATTTTGGCAACTTTGGGGTGAATGTGGCTATTTTGAGAATATGTTGTTGGTGAAACTCATAAGAGGGCTTATTCATGGTTGGGGTTCTAAGAAAAGGAAAAAGGATTCAAAGACTTGAAACAAATTTAAGTGATAAACGTTTACTTGAAATATATTTAATTGAGAAAAATTGAATAGTTTAATTTAAAATAATTCATGTGATGGTGATGAGTTTTCACATTCATACATAATTGTGTATGAATATTTTGATTTATAACTAAAAACATAAAAAATCCCAAAATGAATTTCAATGGAGAACCAAACATGTTTTTTGGCTAGAGTATTTCTTGCACATGTGATTTACACCTAAAACTAAACATTTTGAATCCATTGAACATAATTGTTTTGTGAAATGTTTTAAAAAGTGAGTCCTATTCCTTGTAGTCCTTTCTTTTAAAATTTTACAACTTTGAAATTTTTGTATAATTTGGTTTTTCATCAAGTTCATCCAATGAACATGTACTTTCATAGAATGGGGCACATTTTTGTTGTACAAAAAGTTTGTAATGAATTGTATGACTTTATGTATTCCTTTTGATTCCTTTTTTAAAAAGTACAATTTAAACATTTGATATAGTTAGTTTACAAGACTCAAAATGGCATTTACATAGTATCTAATTTTTTTAGAAATATTTTATTAATTTAACAAGACATCATTATAACTATTGGCATACAACAATTCACTTTAACTATAATAATGTAAGATAAACAAAAATTCAAAGTTGTCCTTTGCAATCATTTAAATACAAATCATTTTTTTTTGGTACCCCAATCATGAATACACCCAAGAAGTGGTTTTATGTGTGAGAGGTTTCCTTCCTTGAGGAACAATCTCTGTTTCATACTTCTTTTATCCAAATTTTAGGGTTTCTGAACAAGATAAGGACGAGGGTTATTTTGCACCATCAAACCACCTTTGCTACCCTTCTTCAAATAAGTGTTCCTTACTCTTGCCCCTGTGCTGCTGCCATTCCTCCAATTGAAAACACATGGGAAAACACAAACAAAAATTTGTCTAAACCCAATAGCATAATGAGTATAATTCTGTGTAGGTTTCTAAGTGTGTAGCAGGAGTTTTTTTTCCTGGATGGGAATGCTGGGGTACTTATTTCTGGGTTCACATCATGATACATGGTCTGCTCATGGGTGCAGAAGCAACAACTGGAGTGGAATTGAATCAAATGGTGGATCAATA
>Ga0209611_10008590_pt1 | contig 15872 bp, 13 predicted proteins | sample S1TSphgellanicum_3_FD_187693 | JGI IMG/M metagenome (GOLD analysis project Ga0209611, IMG submission 187693) | Host-associated microbial communities from peat moss isolated from Minnesota, USA - S1T2_Fc - Sphagnum magellanicum MG (SPAdes) (version 2) | ecosystem: Host-associated > Plants > Peat...
TCCTACTTATCAGGTTGTGTGGATTGATTGAATGGAATGCTTGGGTTACTTGGATCAATCTCATGTTTTGTGGTGATCCATAGCTTGTCAATACAACCAATGACCACCCCAGCTAAAATTGGACTTTTGGTGGGTAAAAAAAGTCACAAATCTCTAATAACTCAATCAAGGAGGTTTGTCATATTCAACAACTTTATAATTAAAGGTTGTTGCCCTAAAAGGCTCTTATATATATATAAGCCAACACCACCCAATTAATGGAGAACCAATAAATGCAAACATAATGCAAACACAATTATGAATAGATTAAATAAATAGATAGATAAAATACTTTAGTTAGAGTTGTGTGAAACCCAGTGTATTAGAAATGGCACCAAGTCCCCCTTGGGTTCTTGGGAGGGGGAGGTTCTTTACTCTCATAACCATGGCTCTCAAAAATCAAAGAACTTATCATGATTTATAACCATGGCTCTTCAAAACAAAAAAAAACAAAAAACAAAAGACTTCCTTCCAATTGGGACTTTGACTATGAAGTTGGGCCTTTTATAACATATCCACGCAAAAATTTCAAGCTCTAAGATTTAAAATTTACAATTTATCTGAATGTCCTAAATTACATAGAAATTTGTTGGTCATCAAATATGTACATAGGTGTGCATAACTTGGGGACATTGGAAAATATGGTGTCAAGCATCTCATTTGAATCTTTAGCACAAATTGTACCTCTAATTGTCAAAGATTACAACATAGCTCTAAATATGGACACTCCATGCTTGTGTCAAACAATATAGGTCAATTACTTTTTTACTTAACAAAGTACATATTTTCTAAATGGTTCATTCAAATAGCAATTTTCATCAACACTAATTGGCTCTTGTGTTGTTGGCCCAAGTATATTAAACCTCCCATAAGATCATCCATCCCATAACATCCAAATAATTGACAAGACCTCTATGGGATGAGTATTGATTTGTCAAAGTCTAATAATTTATATGCTTGAAAATTTCAACTTTGCAAGTTTTTGATGGTTAAACCCCTAAACCCATTTGTTGCAACTTTCATTGTAAGGAGAAGAACATCTCAACCCCAAGTGCTACATTTTCTTTGATTTCACACATTTGTTTGGTCCTTTAATTAGGTTGGGAGTGAGGATGGTCTACAAAGAGTGAAGACAATTGAGTCATATAATTAGGTTGTAAGCAGTTGGGTGATAGTTGAGTTCATCACAACTTAGAAATAATTTTTATGTGCTTTGTTTAAACACTATTTCAAACATAGTTATAATATAATATACACACATATGGACTCAAAGAATCCAAAATCCATTAAGCTACTACTACACTCTATAATGAATCTAAACACAATATCCTTTTTGCCTTGGTAGGCAACTAAGACTACACTCCTGGGCCTGGGCTTTCCAACTTCATAGCTGACTTTTCCTTATCAATCAGTGTGCAAGGAAGTGAACTTGATCTAGGGTTTAGGTTTTAGGGTTTAGGGGTTTAAACCCTAACTTAACTTGAATGGCATTCTGAATGTGCGAATCAAAAGGGTAGGTGCACTTAAAACTCATAAGGAATCTGACAATTTCATGACAATTAAAAACACCATGTCCTCTAGGGCTACTACTACCAAGGACCATCCATCATCTCACCTAACCTAGCAAACACTTATTTTACTTACAAGAATTCTTTCTACAAACAGATTAGGTCTGAAGTCTGAAGTCTGAAGTCTGAACCTGAATGCATGCTAATAATAAAGAGCAGATCCACCAACTCAACAACACCCTGAAGTTCATCCAAATTAGTCATCCAAAATTATAATTAATTTACTTGACACCACCACACCCCTGCTGAACTTCATCCAGATGACAGTTTACAGGCTGTTTATACTGCTACTGCCAGTGGAGCTGCTCTTAACCTCTGCGAAACCCGTCTTCTTGATGCCAAGGGTCCACTAACCTCGGGTAACTACCATAGTACCATGACAAGTTCAACATTTCAGCATTGAATAATTTAATTTTTTTATTGTAAAGATTCCCACGTCCCCGAGTGGAATATTCCAAACACATCTAAAAGATTCCTTATTTTTCCTTGTTAAAATTTGTTTTTTCTTTGCAAATAAATAAATAAATAAAAATTTTGAGGGGAAAATTTCAACATGTCTGAAAATAATATGATTAGTGTTGAAGCTGCTGCCAAGGTACTGGGGGTATATCAGAACCTGTGAAATAAGTACTTGAAATTATTGTGATTCAGATTCAGGGGGGCCACAAATGCATGGATGAGGTTTAGAGAGAGAGTCAGACCCTAATTGACAAAAGTTCAAAAAACTCTCTGAGAACAAAAAGACAAACTAACTGCATTTGTGAGCTTTTGGGTTATGTACTTGAAAAACAACACTGATTGAGGTTGAGAGAGAAACTACTCAGCACCGCTGGAGATGCTCCAACTTACTTAAAGTTGGACTCTTCAGGAGTAGAGAGGCATGAACTATCAACTGCTTGTTCAGGGATATATCAACTATTTGTTGCTGCTGAACATTCAAGTTGTTGTTGTTGTCAGAACTGCAAGAGGGCTGCTGCTGCTCCCCCAACATTATATGTGCATATACTTGTTATTGCAGGCAGTAGTTTTCTATTGTCTGATTCTTCTTTTCCCCCCCCTGGCTGCCCTTTTTCCTGTCCAAGAAGAAGAAGATGTGTTTGGGTGGTGGTGCCCATGCACTCGTTGGATTCTCGAATTCAGGTGCAGCACTCTTGGTATTGTTGGAAATTCCTTTGTAAAGCTGTGTTCAGATGTGCCAATAGCTGCGTCAATAGCAAAGTGTAAATTGCTAATTTTGTTCATACTTAGACCAGTCAGGTAGGTAAGTAGCCTATGTGTCACGTCTACATGGCAAGTTATCACCATGACTATCACAAATTAATAAGGCACTGGTTGTGTATTTCCAAATTTTCAAAATTCAAAGATTTTTCATACCATCGACCACGATATCTGATCACCCTGAAAACTAGGTAGGTAAGTTATTAATCATCATACCCCTTCCCTCTGCTTGATCCAAACTCCCCCACTTCCCAGCTTTTGCCACCCACAAGTTGCTTGCACCATCACCAAATCCTTCAAGCTTTGTTGTACATCATAACTTCGCTTTTGCAATTCCATTTCATCACAACATTGCTCCGCAATTCTATCTTGCGTCAAATGTCAAATAGTTTGTTTGCATTATAACAACATCAAGTAGCAATCAATTTGTAATGGAAACATAGAACTTCGCATTTGCATGTGCTACATCGATGTTGACAAGAGGGAGTGGTGTAGGGAGAGGATCATCAAAAGGAGGAGAAAATCAAGGACCGACACGTCAAAGGCACAAAAATTGGGAGCAAGCAAAAGTGCTAGCTCTCATACAATGTAAACATGCTAAACATGCAGCCCAAAAACGATTGATAGATCCATGAGCGCACATGGTGCTTGTCGCACAACATTGGAACATGATTGCAAACAAACTCCAAAAGATTGTCCATACCAAAATTCCTTGAAATGGAAAAATGTGCAAGGACAAATGGAATGGTTTGAATTCGGATTACAAAAAATGATCAAATTATCACAAAGGAACATGCCGTCACATGTCGTTATGGGAGATGATTCTTGAGGAGTGCGATCAATATTATGTACGAAGACAATTCAACAAGGCGTTTTATGAAGTGATCGAAGCATTTCAAGGTGAATGGATTATTATTGTTCCGATTCATGTGAGGGATTTACAAGCATAGGGGGAGGAAACTTTGTTGCGTCAATGTTTGAACCAAACACATAGGAGGAACAAGACTTTACACAACATCAATCTTTCACAAAAAAACTTATTAGTGATGATTATGCAACTAAGGAACAACTTCCAAATGAACAACAAATTGTAAGTGCCTAGGAGAGGACTAATGTTGTGAACCTTGATGAATTTGCAAGTAGTCCTCAACATTCCCTGGTTTTATCAATTTATCACACTCTAAATGCATTTGTAGCTCACCCTTCGCAACTTCAGATAACAACTCCAATTGCACCTAGAAGCGCATGAGTCAAATGCAAGCGGTCAAATATGTTCTCATTAGTAATGAATTTAACAAACAAAAACACGAAGGTTGTAATGGAAGTGATGGATCACACAAATTTCATGCAACTTGAAATTGAAAAGTGTCACATGAAGACCCAGGAATGCACGATCAAAGATTAGCTAAAGTATTACAAACGTCGAAACAAAAAAATCCACAAAACAAGTAAGGATATGGTCATTGTTCTTCCTCGTCTTAGCAATGCAATGTGTCATGTGTTCATTCATGACAAGCCACTATTGCCTACACCTTGTCACTTTGAATTAGATTCATCATAGGAAGATGAAGGAATTCAAAGGGAAGTAATGCCAAAGACAAATTGAACTTTTCATGGAGCAACTTGACATCATAACAATAACATGGTAGCAATACCAACAAAAAAAATTAGTAAATTGCAAGTTTGAAATAACTTACAAATGATTCATTCATGAGCATGACAAAAAAATCAGAATTCAGGTTAATCTTTGGTGTTGTAATGTAAAAGCATGATTCAAAAGAATTCAATTGCCTCTGCAAAGCCTGTTTCCAAAGTACTACTCCAAAAGAACTCATTGATCTATTCTTCAAATTCCAAAACCTTGCAACTCTAGTTCAAGGTCATTCTCAATAGCATGCTCTACAAAAAGCCATTGTGCATTAGTGTCTGTTCTACGACGTAGGGCCACATTGTTTGCATCAATCTCCAATTCCAACTAAGTCATCAAAATCTCAATATCTTGGTCCTTCCCATCCAAAATCATGTTGTAAAAAATGCAACAAACACACCACAACATCAAGTATAAATAAAATGTTCAAGTTACTTTTTAAAAGCAACTTTCTAAAACTCTTTTTCAAGATACCAAATGAATTTTCAACAACACTCCTAGCTCGGCAAAGTTGTTTGTTGTACATTAAGGCCTCTAGGACAATATGGTGAGAATTGGCAAGTTGTGTGTAGGGAATCATCAACCATGGAAGCAAAGGGAAACCTTTGTCTTCAATCAAATAAAGTCTAACATCCTCCAAACCATAATTGAGACGAAACAATTTTCCATTCATGGCCTTCTAGTACAAAGATGAAATCCAAACATCATTCATTGATTTCAACATTCCAACAAAGGTATCATGAAACTTCTTAAAATCAGCAATAGCTTGGAATTGCATGTTGTACACTTTCAACTTAAAGGAGTAATAATCTCTAGCAAAAGGGCCTTTGGGCTTATAAATAGGGAGTTGCATGACATCAATGGTGCCATGAACAGATGGTAAACCAAAGAAGTCTTTGAACCCAATCATAACCTCAAGCAAATCCTCCCCCTTTGGTCACTTGATCTAGTTTCTGAAAACAAAATTGACTACATGAATGAATTCACGATTAACTTACCAATGGCAAACATCTCACTAGATTGAAAATATTATGCTCCATAGGCAAGTTTGTAAAAAGAACATGCCACCTAAATCCCAATTGATACTGCACACATGTATTGAGTTTTGTTCTTTTCCATCAAATGTTTCAATTTGAAACTCAACAAATTCACAAATTCTCTATCGACTCTAAAATGTTCGATCTATCTTGCATCATTATATTGCATGACAAAAAAATGAAATTTCCAAGTTGTAGACCTAGCCTTTACCCAATCCTTGAAATCTTTGTTGAAAGAAAATTCGTAAAGAGAAGACAATATGACATGATGCAGAATCATAGAATTGATGAGAACATGAAAATGTTTTTTGTTTTTTGTGGATTGGAAAGGAAATGGGGATTCCAAGGGTTTAGATTCATAGCATAGAAGTAAAACATGATGTGATTGGAAAACAACTTGGAAAAAAAAGACCAACAATGCAATTTTCAATGTTGACATTATGTTAAAAAATTTGATCAACAACCAAAGGACTAAAAAAACAAGATGATAAAAACGTTTTGGTAAAATTACTTACAACAATACACAAGGATAAACACATGAAAAAATTGAAAATTCTTGAAATTGGATTCAACAATTGAAAAATAAACACAAACCAAAAACCTGCAAAAAAACAAAAAACCAAAAGTTAAAAAATTTGAAAACAAAAAAAAACAGAAACTAAAATAGAAGCAAACAATGTGCATATGAAGCATAGGAATGCAAAGAGTCGTAAGTCAAAGGAGCGCAAGAAAACATGAAATCGCCTATCAAGAAAAATGAATGAAGAAAGTTCAACAAAAGTAGCAAGGAGCATGCAACAAGATGAATAAAGAACATAAAACACAAAATGGAAATTGAGTAGAGAGCATGAATGAGTGTAGAGTTTGAATAAAGATTAGTGTGAATGTAAGGAGATGAACGTAAAGTTTGAATAGAGATCAAGAAAACGAGCACAAAGCTTTAGTAAAATTCAAGAAGGTGAAGGTGCTTGAATGAACAGAGAGTGCAGTGATGAAGAAGATGGAGGATCACAAGATTTTTGTTGGATGGGTTAAAAAGTTGGGCATATTGTATTAATTATGACCTTAAGTCCTTGAAACTTAGGCATCCCCAAGCCATTACAAGAAACAATATAATTTAAAGCAAATGCACATGTTTACAAATTAACCCCTTCATCCTTACATACGTCAAAACCTTTTAAATAAAAATAAAATTGTCAATGAACTACCATAATTGCATCAATAGTATTAGATGTTTCAAATAAACCAATGGTTACATGCATGGGTTCCCAATTCTCTGAAATGAAGTTTACAACCATAAAAAACACATCATGTGTTCTCTTTTTTATCTAAAGATCAAAGGTACATGTGGTTGACACATAAGTGGTTAATGTGAACATATTCCACTAGAGTGTTTTGCATTAGGTGTAGACATAATTTATATAGCAAAAACCTTCTAAGATGGGAAAACCACCCTTGGGCATAACATGTACACCAATCTTTGGAATCATATGGCTTCCATAGTCCTCAATGGTAAAAACCTTTTAACCACATATAACATCACATCTTTCATCACATCTTCAAGTTTTAAACAAAATATAAACCCAAGTTCAATTGAGTAAGTCGGCAATGAAAAACATAGACAAGAACAAGTTTACAATGAAAAACACGTACACTAATAAAAAAACTTACCTTCGTCATGGTCTTGTAAGATTCATAAGTAGTGCAACAAGCTACAAACTTTGTTGACCACTGCTCCTTCACTTTCATGATGAACAAACACTCAAAGCAATGTTTCATTTTGTCACATTCATGAAAACGACAGAAAAAGAAGAAGCAAATTCCTCTAAAAAAGAACTTTGATTGCTTGATAGTTTGTCAGCTCAAGTTTGACATGCAAAGTAAACCCTAACCTTAAAAATGAAAATGAAAAACCTACCTTTGCTAGTGTTCTCCTTTAGGTATGTATCAAGGATATGAATTTGGATTTTTGTCACATATTTATTTTTCATTTTTGTGATGTGCTATTGCGGTTATAGATATATCAATTTTATTTACAAACAAGTTTGGAGGTTGGGGAGGGTACCAAAAAAAGTTATTGGGTCTTGAGTAGGGGTAGGGGTGGGGATTTGTATTTTTCACCTCCACAATTATATACACACACACACACATATACCCTACCTTAATACCCTTCAAGTACTTGGAGTCAAATTAAATACCCACCTTACACCGGTCGTAACCAATAGACCACACTCTCACACTTGAAAAGGTGGTGGAAACTTTTTTATTTGTGGTATAAATGATTGTCCACATGGACAACCATCTACATTACAATTGATATACCCGCCTTAGGAGCTCTTGGGTTCCAAATCTCTTTGGGGAAGCCTACATCCTAGTGCTAGGTTCTAGCCCCGAGGCTTAAGACCTAGCCTTCTTAACCCTTGAGAATTAGGGTTGGGGGCGGGTGGCATTTGGGGCAGTTCTCATGTTTGTAAACCCTTGGTTCTGAAAGGCCGAGACTTTCACATAAAGTGATAACCGTTGGAGTTCAGACCTGAGAATCGACTTGAATGCCTGGATGGTTATCAACCTTGCCCTGATACCTGCCCGACACTGGTTGATACCACACGCATGTAATATATATCATACCTTGAGTATGAGGGTTTGGGGCAGGCGACACTCAGTGCAGTTCTCATATGTGTAAGGACCCTTTGTTCTCAAAGGGTGAGACTTTCATGTAAAGTGATAACCGTCGAAGCTCAGACTTGATAATCGACCTAAGCCCTGGATGGTTATCAACCTTGTTCTGAGACCCACCGGACACTGGTTGATACCACGTACACCTCTATATAGCATCCTAACACTAGTTATTACCCTTTGAGCTTGAAAGACTACTAAAATTTGGACACAAATATGGAGGATCCTTTTGATCATTGATTCTTTTCATGGTGAATTTTTTGCTATTTTGGAAAAAATTTGGGGAAAATGTGGATTTTCAGCAAAAAAAAATTGTCAGTTTTGTGGGGTTGAAAACTGACCCAAAAATAAATAAAATAAATAAAATAAAATAAAAATTGATGTGTTGCAGCTTGTGCATCTAAATTAGTGCTAAAGAATTATTGAAAAAGTAGTGATATAGTAATTTTTTTGTTTTCTTTCTTTCATTTTTGGTATGCTAAATGAAATACTTTTAGTGTCGAAATTTCCAGTAAATTGCATTGGGGTTTGGAAGGCACACTGGAAAAAACACACACACACACACAATAAGAAAAAAGGTGGGATGCTATCCTTTTGTCCCAAACAAAAATATTCACTTGCAATTTAACACATAAGTAGAGTGGGTGTTTCACATACCCTCAGGTTATAAATATGTCTTAAAATAGGTAATTTCAAATAATATGGGGACATTTTGGAAAGGATATAACTTATGTCTAAATGAAAAAATAAAAATAAAAATTCCTACAACTTTTGGAGATGAAAAAATATTATACTCACACACACAACACTGGTCTGACCATATCGAGTTCTTTCCATCCATTTTTCTGTCCATCTTGACTTCTTTTCATCCATTTTTCTGTCCATCTTGACTTCTTTCCATCCATTTCTTCTGTCCATTATTTTCTTCTCTTCATTTGAAGACCTCACTAGCAGACTTGGTTGAATATGACCATGGACCACGGACGTCGTCATGCTAGAGCATTTGGGCAGTCGGACAGCTGCCCAAAAAGCATAGTAAGCTGATTTTGCAATGACAAACAATTTTATTTTATTTTTTCTGCCGCTCTTTAAAAAATCCACATCTCTTGCCCATAAACATGTTTCCCACATGCTTGAAGGTTTTTTTTCTTCATTTATAAACAATTTGTGACCTAAACACTCAGGCATATATACTCCATAGGAATCTCATGGGCGTAGAAGAAGACCGAAGTCTAAACCCTAAACCCGAGTCTTCAATGATATTCTTTTGTGGGTGGGAGAGAGAGCTCACACATATGACGAGTTTCTTCATCATCTTTTGGATGTGGGTAGTCTTCAAAGTGTTCTTTTCCGTGTTGGAGAGATCACACATTGGACAAGTCTTAGTCTTTTGGACGTGTTGGCAAATTGATATGTATGCTTTACGTATGCCTTGATTTGGAAAAAAAGCAAATCTGTTTTAAATGTGACTTATTGATGCCCCAATGTATGCTTCCTCCCTCCTCCCTCCGCCCCCTACCCTCCTAGTGCAAGATGCAACCACGCCTTCTAGTAAACTTACAAAGGGCTTATGTCAATAGGTGTCGCACCGGCATTTGTAAATTGTGCATGTAACTTACACCCAAATGAAAAACATGCGGACCAATGTGTCATCGATGATCGATTGACCTCCTTGCCACCAATTTTTAAAAATATTATTCATTTTTCCTTGTATTTAAATTTTTTATTATCGTGTTGTCGTGTATTTGTTATTGCTACCTTAGACAACAACAAGTGGCATATGAGTCCTTAAAAAAAATAAAAAAAATAAAAAATAAATTCCTTAGACAAAAGTTTCCAAAATCATGTAAGAAGAAAGAAAGAGAACTTTGCACTTTTATGAGATAGCAATTCACTTGCTATTGCAACACGCATCACAATGTGGGGCCTTTTGCACCATAAGAGGATGTGTGTCAACCATGCTTGAAATCGTTGATCCAATTCAAGACAAAAGAGAACTGAACAAAGGGAAGAGAGAAACACAAAATGTAATTTGCACTATAACATGTCCATGAAGTATGCTCCAAATTTTTTTATCCAATTGGGAAAAAGGAAGAAGAAGAGAGAAACACGTCGCACATCAACTTGGCGTCAACCAATTGAAACATCAGAAGTGGCACACATGCTTATTGTTACTTCCTTTGCTTGAACCCGATTTTCCAATATGACCCACATAGTGGTGTCATTTGTGCTCGTTAGTCCATGTAAGTAAAGTAGTCAAGAGAAGTAAGGACAATCATCAACATCAATCATCTTTCCTCTAGTGAAGAGCTTAGAAAGTCATTAAGAAAGTCACTAAGAAATTCCGTAACAAATCCCGTTACGTTTTGTTTGGCTTTGAAATGTGCACGAGTCCTACTTGTAACCTTCCTTATATAGCATACCAACACTCTTCCCATGCAATTTCCATTGAGAAATATCCACATCAATTAAAAGGAGCGAACAACCCAAAGAATAACTTTTTCCGGAGTAGTTGGAACAAAATTTTCGAGTACGGAAAAAAATTATATTGTAATAATATATATTAAAAGGCACTATTGATATTTGAAAATCAAGGAAATAATTTCCATATTATGTTTATAAAATTAAAATAAGGAATTATTATTATTATTATTATTAGTTTTATTGAAGGCACTGTTTGCATTAGATATTTCCAACTCCTGCTCCACGAGAGCTCGTACTTTTATGCGCTTTTATGACTTTGTGGTCATAACGGACAATCCCTATGGAAAGGTCGTGGCTCCTTGTGTTGCATGTTCCACAGCTCGGTAACAAAAGAACCTTGGTAAATATAAATAAATTGTGTGTTATTTGACAACCTTATCTTCTGCACTTGCTCGGTCCCTAGTCGGTTAGAGGGCATTACAACTTTAGATCCTTGTCTGAGGAGAATTAGGACATAAGATCTTGCTCAAAGGGCGGGGGGGGGATATTTCATTGTAAGTTTCTGCCATCAAATTTTCACCGTCCTGTGAATAGAATTTTGGTTGTTTAGGAAGTACTCTAGCCTCTAGGTTCATAGCTTCTTCACCCTCGATTTCGAAGATCTAATGCTCCCCTCTCAAGGTCTTCCCCTATGCTTTCAGTTTTCTAGAAAGTAGGTACATGTTGGCTGTCATGGGCGGTCGGTGTCACAACTACCCAATACTTACACCTCAATGATGCCACATTTGCCAAGTCTGAGCAATCCAGGACAATTTTTATGTCCATAGTTTGCTCAACATTTAGCCCCGTTTCAAGCTTTCTATGGAGATTTGAAGTGGCCATTCTTTAAGCACATTGTACTACCTATGGCAGCACTTGGTTGGTGTGGTACATGAATGAAAATGGGTTTGGTTCCTTTTATCCATCCTTCAAAGTTCGGATGCTTAATGCTTAGAACACATAACATTTCATTTTATGAATTTTATCTTGAATATTGATGTTCAGCTACCAGGTTTTTGCTAACATAAGGATTATGGAAAAAAAATTTGAACAAGGCCTAAAGCTAATGAAATTAATTTTAAATAAAAAATTAAAAAAATAGGAAAAACAACCCGCAAGGGAACAAGAGAAGAAAAAAGGAAGGACCCCAATTAATTGTCCTTTGGCAATCTTCCACTATAATTAATTTCAGTCTGTTTGCCAAAAATGAACATGATTGATGCCTCATGTTACAGTGAAGAACTTTCTTAGAGCATCTCCAGCAGTGTTCAGTATGTGGCCTGGAAATTTGGGATGAGGCACAGTAGTTCTATCCAGTGAATCCATGGAAGAATGCTGTGACCCTCGAAAAATGTATAGACTTTAGGGCCCTTGAGGAGCCTTGGAAGAGTCTAATAAATAGAGTCAAATCGTAACTATTGACAGCTCCCTGTTTCTTATTGGCTGATTGGTCCAGGTGGGTTGTTATTAGTAATCTCTCATCTATTTGCAGCCCTGGTTTTCGTTTTATGGGTGGGGTTGGAAAAAAAAGCAAATAACTAAAACTTGGATGTGAGAAATATTTTTGCAGGGTCACATAACTGAGCATTGCTGGAGATGCTCTTAAGCCATGTAATGTATGGAGAGTCAGGCCAACAATATATATGTATGTATATATATACATGTATGTGTGTGTGTGTGTATGCAAATATGTAGAAAGATGTCTTGAAATCCCAAAGATTATGAAAAACGCATTATTCTGTGGAACAAAAAAACGGAAGATTTGCCTTTAGGCTACTCTTGAAACTTTATAAGCTTGTGGCCAAGCTGAAGATCAGATTGTGACTTGATATTGTTGTGTTGTGGAACATAGTTGTAGATCACACCTTTCTTTATCAAATTCCAACATCATGCACGTTACCTAAGTTTCATCAACAAAATTTAACTTATGGTGGATGGTATTAGTTAAGTTCCATTGATCTTGCTTATCATACTTGGAGAAAGTTAAAAATAATGAGCTTTTATGTAGTGGCCTCTATCAACCATCCTTGCGGTTTTAGTTGCTCAGATCAACTTTTGCTCATCCAAGTGATAAGAAAGGGTGCTTTTGCATGTCCTAGGATGCCATTTAGCTTCAATTGCTTGTGTGTCAAACACAAGCAATTGAAGCTAAAAATGTGTCAAACATGTTAACCACGTACGCCTAGCTTGGTGGTGTGACAAGAGTGGTGGCTTGTGCAAGACACAAGGTCTTTTAGTGTTCATACTTCTCCTTTTTTTTCACTTTCAATGACGTACCTAGGATAACATGGATAGGGTTGATACAACATATTAGTAAACTTGGGGAAACATAAAGCACTTAAAAGGAATTTCCTAAGTGTATGCAGAGGAGGCCACCTTTTATCTTGGGGAGGGGCACTTACACCATCTCCGTAAGTGTTGAAGGGATATTACGCCTAACCCCACCTTCCTATCCCTCACGATCTTCCTATGTTTAGGTTGATGATAATGTTTCCCTCACGTTTTCACTTTACAATGGGCAAAGCCCTACTCAAAAGCCCCCCAACTGGAAAGTCACTAAGCAATATATATTAGCTACTAAACTAAACCCTAAATCCCTAAACCCTAAACCTATACATGATTCAAGTGATGAGGTCCTAATGAGACCACCTACCAAGTGCATATTGCACTCCTTTTCTTCCTTAAAGTTATGCAAGGAACCCCTACTTTTAGGCTACTTATCCATCTTTGTATTTGTATTAATTAGATGAGGTGTTTTCCAAGTTCAACCTATTTCTTTTCTGCATTGAGTGATTCTGATTGGCCTGCCGCCCCAAAAAAAAAGAAAAAAAGAACAAAAACACTGAAACTTTGGACAGAAAATGGAGCGCCTCCCCTTTTGCCACCCACCTATGTAGGTGAAAAGAGGACAACTTTGGGCCAGAAGTGCGCTGCTACTGGGAGCATCGGGAACTTGGAGAAACCCCTTGGGAACTTGATGGGAACAACAAAAAAAACCCAAAAAATCCCATCACCCCCTAACCTTGAACATCTTGGGTGCATGCTACATACCTGTAGCCCCCCCCCCCACACCATGAACTAAATCAATAAAGTAACAATTCCGTCCACGGAATTGGTATCCTATAAACACAAATTATACTAGGAATTTTCTGAGAGTGCTTTACATTATAAAAGAAGCCATGGACTGCAAGGGTGGCTTGATCATTCCAACACGGAAAATATTGACCTGAAAATTGTTCGTCAACAATACCGAAACCAAACTAGGAATGCTTCTTGTCCGATCAGATGGCTACCACTCAAATGCACGATACGCCAATGATAAGACCGACCTTGCGCCGATGACTAAAGACCATGGAGAACAGGATCTGACCCGCCGTCCAATTTGGAATCATAATCCAGAAATCAGATACAAAATGGTCCAAAGATTGGAACGTGCGAGTCTCTGCGTACTCGTATGCACCTCGACCAACCGACCAATTTTTCAGAGAGTACTATATCCCAACATCTGTTATCGCATGTTTGCTTCCTGAACAGAAAAATATTCGACGGGCCAAGAAGAGTCTTGAAAATTATGTGTATTGGAACAGAGATCCCTCCGTTAGACGATAAGATGGGTTTTGTAAAAATTGTTTCGGCAGTACATAATACCTATGCGAGAGCATGTTTCCGCCTTACCTCTTTACTTATTTGGGCTTCTAACAATGCTTATTGCATCCAACATAGAGCCTTAATTGTTTCCCCATCGCCACCCACCCACCCATAACTTATAAGCATGAAAAATTGGACAATATAAATTGAGAGATTATTGAAGTGTTTTTTAAAATTTTTTAAATTTTAATTTTTCATAATAATTTTAATTTTATAAATGAATTGTGATTCTGCTCATGTGGCAATTATACATTAGTATATTTAGCCAAATTTGATGATATTCAAATTATGAAAGTAGAAAATCTTAAGCACCCTTTCATATTTTAGGCAATTGTGGTGATTTTTTTATATAAAAGATTCTTGATGACTTTTTTTTCTTCAAAAAACAGGGAATTTGTGGTGATAACATATTCATTTTTCAAAAAAATGACGAAAATTTGCAACCAATTTTTAAGAAAAAACAACAACATTGAATGCCACCAATTGGGTCACTCATTTATAGCTAACCAACCAAAACACAATCATTTAAATTTAAAAAATTTTACAGGGTCTTTTAGAATCATATATTGTCAGGCACATTTACAAGCCGAAACCCAATTTCACGATACTGCAAAGGTTCAAAGCATGTATGTTGTTGCAGGCCAGGCCATTTTACGGCTGCCAGTGGAGATGCTCTCTAATTACGGATATAATGTTGGTTGGTGGTTGCCCGACTCTTTGATCCAAAACAAAAGGTATATTTGAATTTGGCAACCCAATCCACAAATTGTTGGGCAGTCCTGGGGGACCTCTGTGCACGAGCGAGTGTCCACCTCCTTCACCGAGTGACAGTTGGTTGTGCACAGACTAATGTTTTTAGTTCAGAAGAACGAGTCTGTTGGTCATTTGGTTGGGGGGTGGCTGCCAGCAGCTGCAGACATTGATAAAAATGTGTTGGAAGTCAGGGGAGGGGTCTGGAGCCAGGGCTTTTAAAAATAATTATATATATATATATATAGAACTAATTTTTAAAATTAAAAATAACCAAATTTACACTAGGAAAAAAAATTCAAAATATTTTTTGCAATTTTTTTGGTGGAAAAAAGAAAAAAATTAGAATTTTTGTAATATAATTAGAGGGCACATTATTACCCCATCCGTTGAGTGAGTGGGCATTCTGTTTTTCACAGCGAGCTTTAAAAAAAATGTAATGGACTCTCTAAAGGTTGCATCAATTTTTATGCCATGGAAACCCTCCAAGCAAATTGATTACATTATCAAAATTAGGCTTGCACTTGGCTCACACCTCGCGTACCCTTATTATTTCAGTACCACCCTCACCCTCAGGCTTTATCCTACACAATAATTGGTTCAAAATTTTTTTGAAAGAATTTTTGTTTGTAGCCAAAGTGGCTATCATCCATAGGAAGACGCAGAAAAAGTGATGACAATCTATAGGAAGATTTAGCCAAATTTGGCTATAAACTAGGTAAATATGAAATAAAAATATTTAATCATCCTTTTATATTTTTCGTTACACACTGAAAACCAAGTTTAGAAATGTGGCTATGTTTACTTTTTTTTTTTTTCTCACTT
>Ga0209611_10008591_pt1 | contig 15870 bp, 15 predicted proteins | sample S1TSphgellanicum_3_FD_187693 | JGI IMG/M metagenome (GOLD analysis project Ga0209611, IMG submission 187693) | Host-associated microbial communities from peat moss isolated from Minnesota, USA - S1T2_Fc - Sphagnum magellanicum MG (SPAdes) (version 2) | ecosystem: Host-associated > Plants > Peat...
TTGTGGCCATCAAAAAGTTATCAAGGATGGATGATCCAGCAGAGATCTCACTGTTGCCCAGGTTACACTGGAGGTTGTATGCCAGTGGAAAGGTTTTGAAACAAGTTAAGATTCGTTGTAGGTACTTGAAGGATGTCTATTCATTCAAAGCAAATGCAAATGGCAAAATATCAAGTAGCATAGGCAAGACAATGACCAAGCTAGATAGATAATCATTGGCAAATGTCTATTAACAATACACTATTGGTGAAATGTTGATTTTTGTAAGTTTAGAAACATAATGTACACACAAATTCTTCCCAACTAGTCTCGAAAAGCCTCTCCTAGCCATGCCCATATAAGAGAGTGTGCATGTACATGGATAGGCCTCTCTCTATCTTTCCAACTGGCAAACTTCAAAGCTACATTATTAGCAACTGACCTCGGTAGCAATCTATGCATTTCGCAACCTTTTCATCTCTCACATCTTCGACTCTCTAGTTGGCGAACTTTGCAACAACCCCAATAGACATCTGTGGATGTATGCAACATTTCTCTCTCTCTCTCTCTCTCTCTCCCTTCTAACTATGAGCTTTGCAACTAGCCCCAGCACAAGTACATGGATGTGTAAGCTTCAACATATATGTAACACATGAGCCAACACAAGTTTGATGGTAAAAATGCAGTTTCTACACATCAAGGGCTTTATCACTGCTTAGGCATGCTATGATTTCCTCTCAATTGCACGCTTGTACAACACAAGAGGGCTAGAGTCAAAAGCAGTAGACGTTAGATGTACAGGAGCCGCTAACGATTGAATGTATTGGCTGAACAGGCAGGCGCCTACAATTTCCACATCCGAAATTATGTATGGCGTGGTATGTTATATTTCTGAGCAAAAGGATAAAACAGAAATGCTGCAATTGCAGCATGTCATGTACGAAGAAGATCAAGATGATACCTACGTAAAAGGCAATTATTTGCATTTTGCCAGCGCCTCGCAACATTGTGTTACGTATGTCTGGCCATGTTGTACGCTAGACGTGCACGCACCACAGCACGTTGTCTCGCCGCATTGTCTCTGGCTCGTGCTTCTTTCTGCCTTCTCGTCTCTGCAGCCGGCAATCAAATATCAAACAAGATGCAACATTGGACATGTACCGAGTGTTACAATAGAAATCAAACAATGCGATGCTAATCAGATAAGGACTGGCGGCACTGCAAAAGCTCCGATTCATAATCGTGGCAGAAAATTAGCAAAGAGCACCACAGCCAGCAGTGTGCCTCAACGAAAACAGGGCCCCTGAGAGGAGTAGAGAATGTTGATGAGATGTTTTGTCTAGTGTAGTTTACGGTTTACCTGTAGCAGCGGCTTTCATTTCCTTTGCAGCTTCGGCGGCCGCAACGCGACGCACAGGATGAATAGGATGTAGAATCCGAGTGCAAGATTCGCTCGGAAGTGAATCATTTTCTCCCCCTATCCTGGCACCGACAATGCTCATCCGCTGCCCCGCCGCGGCTCTCATGTCCACGAACTTCACTACAGGGCTCATGACCTTGTTCTCACCACGCCCGCCGCAGCATTCTTGTGTCGCTTCTTCCCACCGCTCCTGCTCACGGAATTCCTTGCCATGGTCGTAAAATTTTGTTAAAACAAAATTATCAAAAAAAAAAAACAACTCAAACACTTCCCGACAGAGACCAAAAATGAGGAGGAAATTTTTTAAAAAAAGAACCAGAAATTGAAAGATCAAATTGGTTTCCAAGGAAAAACAAAAATGCCACGGATCTCGGGAAAATCTTCGAAGGTCGGAAACGAAAAGGAGAACGAGAGTGTCGGGACGTCGTCGGAACGTCGGGACCTGGGTTGGGTTTTATATAAGACGACGAGATGTCGGGCGGGGAGTGGAGATTACGATTCGACGTGCCAATAATTCGACATGTCAACTTGTTACTTATGTATATAATTCATCATTATGTATGTCAATATCAAATTTAATTCGAATTAATGTTTAAAATATCATGGGGACATATTGGGTCCATTTTATTTTTTTTTCTATTGTTAATTTTCTCAAAATCAATTGAAATTTTCTTTTTTTAATTTAGATTTTCTTCAAGAGAACAACACATGATCATCTTCTATTTGTTTCAATATATCTTATGAAATTATTGAAAATAGAAGAAATGAGTCGGTGTTGAATTTCATAGTGAAACTCACAAAAATTGAGAAATGAGGAAAGGAAATAAAAATAAAAAATAAAAATGTCACTTAGGGAGAGAGTGCCAAATTTATTTATTTAAAAATAATAATTTTGAATTTTGAAAATTTTCCTTTTGCATTTTAAGTGTGCTTATTGCACAATTTCATGTCCAACAAGACTTCATCTTGCACACCAAAATTTGTAAAATCTTTCAACTTGCAGCCCTAGTGAGTGATCTCTGCCAAAAAAAGCAACAAAATTGGTGGATGCAATTCACTAAGTTTTTCATCTTTAATGTGAAGAACAGAGCATTCAATATGAGGTTGGTGGAATCCAACAGAAGACCAGAATGAATGGAACTGCCCCCCACCAGCCCCCAAACAAGTGTTATCTATTTTCTTTTCTGTTGCAAAAGCTCAAACACATGTGCAATTCCAGCTTAAACATGTGCATATATCCAGTTCCTACTTCGTTCATGCTGGCATTCAGGGGAAACACCAATTCCAGCCAGAACTAAGAAGACCCAAGTCTCCAGAAAGAATCAGATCATAAAGATCAGTAATTCTGATTTGTATCTATGTTACATATCTTGGATTGCTCTACAAACATTCAAGGATAAAAGAATCTACCCACCACTAATTTCGTTTCTTGCACTGCATCAGAAAAGAAACTCGCTAAGCTGACTTCTGTACAGATCCGATCCATCTTTACTAATAAGAAAACCACTTTCTTCCACATCTGCATGTGGGCAATTCATCCGATGCCTGCACAATCAACACGCAATGCCATAAAAATTCATGTCATCATTCTTTTCCAGAAAATAGCAAAAATTCCATACCTTCTGTAACACAATCCTTCTGCACCATTTTAGCAAAACCCACAACCCTACGAAGTATGTTCTTGTCTCCAAAGTGTTGCACTTCTTTGCTTCGGACACACTCACTCATCACACTTTGAAACATACAACTACTACTAGACAAAAGTAGAGAGATGTAGGATTGAGAGCTACTACAAAGGCATACCAATCAAAATGATCATCACAGCAGACAGCATTGATGATCATCTTCAGGCCACCCCCTTCCCTGCACAACCACACAAAAATGTGAGCCCTTTTCAATGCTGGAACACTTCAAGAAGCAAATCACCTTCCATTCTGGACCAAGTCAGCATGTGGCAAGAGAGAAATAATTGGACAGAATGCCCAATTGGTTTTAATCTGCAAGCAGAATACTCATGATAGCACTGAAAAGACATCGGTATGGACTTAGACATCTGCTTCACATGGAATATCTTTCATAAGAATAGAGAAATCTCCATTCTCACGATGAAGAAGAAAACAGCAAGGTTAACACTTCTTCAGGAAGCCACAGAAAGAACCAGTCAAGGGGAGATACATCTGCTTCACATGGAAATGCGTTGGGGATATAAATAGAGAAGAAGGTAAGGGAAACAGATGTTACCATGTGGCATTGTACATGCTGTAGTATTTGTCAAAAGCTTTTGTCATACATGAATTGCATGCAAATAGTTTCCTCATGTCCACAACAGGACACAGACCATTGCAGCACTTAACCTACATCATCATAACAAGGGAGATATTTTAGCTACTCTAGCGCATCTCTAGATTCCAAACCCAAGCTCTGAGGTTGTCTGTATCCAGTACAAGAAACATGATGTAATGATGACAAAGTTGTTCAGAGAACTTGTTCTACACAGATACATGAAAACCAGTTTGGAACTAGTAGATGTGCAGCAGGCAACTGCAAAATTGGTAAAAGCTGAAGTATTTTGCTTACTGCCCGCTGCATCTTGAAGGAATAGAGCTGACGGTGAGATGGATTTTCCTGTAAATGCTGTGTCAAGTGACCCAGACTGCAAATTCCCAACCCCACCTCAACTCAGCAGCCTCTTCAGCACAAACCTGATATGCTTAAAGAAAATATCAATGTGCTTCCAGAGAGAACTTGTGTGAAACTGATATGTGCCAAACACTAATTTCAGAATTCAGGAATGTGGACAATTTTTGCTCTGTCGTGCACCCACCTATCACAAAAGCTTTTGCTGCAGTCCAAGCAAAAGGCCAGGTTGAAACGGGTCCCACATTTTCCACATGTCGAGCTATTGGCCCCTGCTCCTATTTGCTTACATCTGTATTGTAACATCATAAAAAAAGTACCACCACCACGTCAGAAATACGAGGCAGCAGGAACAGAACATACACATGACAACAAAAGGAACATGATGTGAACATACAATTCTTTCCTGCCCAAATCTGATCTATACAGAACAGTGGCAAAAAACCGGATTTCATGGAGGTCATCCAGCCATAGGGCAGTAAGAATGTAGCAAAACTGACAGATGGGTTCCAGCAAAGTCCATGAACAGTGCTGCTTTTTCCTTCAAAAGCAATGTCTTAGAAAAATATCTCTGCTACGGTAGGTGAAGGTAGAGGAAGATACCTCTTATACAGGGCACGAAGCTCTGCTCTTGGACAGACCTCCCAACGCTTCTGCTCTGCTGGAATCTGAACATCAACAAATCAGAGATCAAGATAGGTGAGAAACAAACACTTTTTGTGGATCCTTAACAGGACTAAAGTATGGTGTATTTTACAATGTCAGTTTATGATCTAGCATGAGTCTGCTGGGACTAGTACTGCATCCTTTTGAAACTGTAAATCTCCTAACAGCCATAACAAGGGTGGTTACTTTGCCTGTTATGGATCTGAAGGAGACACACTAGGCTCCCACTCTTCTTCTGGAAATCAGTTCAGCAAGTAGTATAATGGTTGACTACTATGCAGTAAAACTAGCCTGAACCCAGAGAGAGATCTTTCAGCAATGACCATTTTCTAAGGTCGCAATGAGCCCAGAATAATCAAGCAATATTTACACCTGATAAAGAGTTGGATTTGCAGGTGAGGGAGCTGGAATCGCCATTGTGACAACACAATCATCAGGAAGATGCCCAGGCCGCTTGCACTTCCAACTGAGTCCACACACACACATACACACAGGAGAGCAGTTATCAGTAATTGTCTATGTTGTACACATGAGGACTATGGATAGAGTTCCAACAAAGAGAGCAGAGACAAAGAAGAAAGGGGAGTTCAGTGAAACAGACAGTGTTACCATCGGAAGGTTGAAAGACTACTATGGCGATAAGTCCATCGATGCTTCTTGTAATCCCATTTATCAATCTCCATTTCTGGCAGTTGCAGAGCTCCAACTGGTGTTACAGGCGCCACAAATGAGGTCCCTGCCTCTGCTGCTGCCTGCCACCACATTCAATGGTTATATTGGAGAACCTACCACAAGAGGAATGGAATGGTCAGAAGCACTTAAATGAAAGGGAGACCAAAAGATGGCTCAGTGCTTCACTTTCAAAATTTGTAAAAGACATAATACCTGTGCATGAGCTTCAGCTTGCTGTTGCAAAAGCTCATGCTTGCATTCCAGGCTGCACACGTCATCTTCTGTCTTCCCCAGCCACACCAGATCATACACACAATAATATCAATGCACAGCATCATAAGCTGCAACAAAGGCATCGTCAAAATCAAGGACTCAGAAGTCCATAGTTTTCTGGATGCAGGTTTAATGGAGGAAATGGAAGAGAACATGGTACAGATCATGTACAGACCTCATCACAGATGTAGGCTCCAAAACGTCCACAGATAGCACATGTAGGTTCACCAGGAGCAGCAAACCGCTGGTCTGATCTCCTCTTCACAACAACCTCCTCTGTAGAAGACTGCAAACATCAACAGACTTTAGACACCTGCTCTCATCAACCTTCCAATCTCTATGGATAATAATACAGAAAAGGATCAAGTAATGCAAACAACACCAGTACAGACCTCAACTGGCAGAGGGCACAGGTCATCTGCATGTTTGGTATGTGTACTGATCTTGATGTCCTCGTCACTGGAGCTCTCTTGTTGTGGATCAAAGCCAAAGATAGATGACCCAATTGTGTCTGGTTTCTGCAACTTGACCCTCCCAACTTTCAATGGCACCTCCTCATCTGGAAAACACATCACAGATCTCATCTTTCAAAGTAAGTTCCACAGGCACCCATGTCTAGACATCTTGATCAATAGAACTACTGCTGCATGAACCACATAGTACAGCAAAACAAAACCCATGTTCAAAACAAACTCAATTGCAGACTGATATCATACATGAAGCACCAAGTCCAAAGATGATTGCAATCACAGCCTGGACAACTAAGAAAACCTCACTTGAATTTCTTGGCTCATCCTTCTAGAGGTGCTGAGGAGATCCCTGCTTACCAGATTTCATGTTGTATGGATCAAACCCCATGACAGATGTGGCCTGTCATGACAAACAGCAATCAGCATACAGTGTCCATTCCTAGGTGTTTCTGTTCTGTTGTATAATCAGCTTTACATTACAGTAAAAGAAGAAGAAGAAGAAGAAGAATAGTATAGTATAGTATTGAATGATAAGCATTTGACTGCATATCACTGCCTCTTTTCAGCCTTACAATAATTACTTGCAGCAGTCTGTCCAGCCAATGCATTGCACACTCTCACTATGAATAGAAAAATCACTTGGAGCTTTTTAGACAGGAAAGAAAAATACCCGTCCTTGAGAGACCTTGCTTTGGTTCCAATGGCCCATACTTTCAAGCTCTGGCATGGCTACCTCCCTAAAGACAAATAAGCAATACACAAAGTGAGATGTGTAAGTATCCTCTGTTCTGTTTTTGAAACTCTGCTACTCACCAAGACACATTCATGAACATGATGAGTAAAACTTTGGAGCTCTGCAATATCCTATGCAACCATGTTAGAAACAAAACCATTACAAAGTGAGCACTTCTTGCAAGGAAAAAAGCTTGATGATGGGCTCAAAGGTGCAGAACTAGTTTTGTGACACTTTTCAGGAAAACAGTGTACATGGGTTCTTGACAGAAAGGACACATGCAGTCATGTATCCTGAGAGATCTAGTGTGGTCATTCAGAGTAAGGAAGTGCTTGCAAATTCATAGGATTGCCAGAATGAAAAAGTTTCAACAGATTTCCAACACACTCCTAAGTGATTACCCCTGGCACTTGCAATCTGCCTAACATAAGAATATTGTAGGGTCCAGAGCTTGCACCTGGAGCTTTGGCCATGGGTTTCCAGCTGGGTGATGCAGTCCGCAGAGTTTCTTGCTGCTGTTGTGAGCTGACAATATGGGTGATAGTGCTTTCCTTCATGCCGCCCTGCATTTCAGCCAACAAAACAAGATGCACTTCACCACACAGAACACCAAGTGCTGCAATAGCAGAAAAACTGTCAACAATGGAAGAAGAATGTCTCCTGCAAATATCTAGCATGTTGTGATTCAGATCCTATTCTTCACAAGATTATGTCTGCCTTGCTAAGCTTCTGTCACATAAATCTCCAGAGGAAAGATGAAATCCAACCTACCAGAATTGGTGCATGCACCATGAAGAAGTCACAGAGCCAAAAGAAAGAATGTTCATTGATGCAATGCAAGAAGTGAAAAGTTTCAGCAACAGAATAGAAGGTGATGTAGATGTGCTTTGCTCACTGTGAGAGCCATGCTGATGTCGGGAGGTACTGCGTTTTGTTGTTTCCACTTTCTGGGCAGCTTCAAAGCTGCCAGGCTCCTTATCTCTTCCTGCTGCTTCAGGAGCAGCAGCAGCCCCAGTTGCAAGCCTGTATGCTGCAGCATAGACATGAAAACACAGATACTTATTTTCTGAGCTTCACAGTATGAATCCAAATCTGTTTGTTTCTTAGTGATGTCTTCTTCATTGTCCTTTCGCCAAGTCTGCAATTCCTACTCTGTTTTCCATTGAATGGAAATTCAGATCCTGGCTGAACTCTACAACCCAAGAACTGAGAGCGACCCAAGAAGATGTTCTTCTGTTGCCCAAACGTCGAAACGAAGATACTCTAAACCTGTGAAGAACCCTAAAACCAGCAAGAAGCCTGGCAATTATCACAGCAGCTATTGTTTGTTTCTGCTGCTGCTGCTGCATCAAGCCGAGCGAACACGGAGTCTCGCAGCAACCCAAGATTACATCAGGATGCAGAAACTCAAGAATCAGGCAAGTCTCGGATCATCACATGCAATTAGGGTTTGAGAGAGAGGGCTCTTGTAGGTACCATGCAGATTGTCAAGAACCGAAGAGAGATCGAATTCGCGAGCGTATGCGTAAGCGGAATTCTTGTAGAAATTTGTTGGGGTAGCCATGAGTAAAGCCCGGAAGATCGATCTGTTGTAAGGCCTGCAAACGGAGGAGCAACACTCTTCTCAAGTTTGCGGAAATCTCTTCCCACCCAAAGCGAAAGTCGTCTGGTTTGAAAGCCGCATATGAGCTCTTGGGTGGGTCGGAGTCCCGGGCTCTTGGAACTGCTGCAATCGCGAGCGAGATCCCGACTTGGCTGCCGAACAACTATTGTGCGAGAGACCCTCTCTGAATCCTCTCGGTCTCTCTCCACTTCTCTCAACCAAAATCCTCAAACCCTAAAACCTGAAACCTTAGCAACAATCGGACCTTCCGGCAAGCTCGCTGATCGTTCCAGCTCCAACTCTACGTATTTGGCTTCTCTGGAATTTCTGAGGGCAATTTCATGAAGCACGTGTTGCATGGATCTGTTGATTCTCATTTGCATCAAACTCAGTTTACAGACTGCAGGCCTGTGGTTCGGTTTCAAGCTCACTGTTTGGAGTGTAAAGTATGTAAAGCTCTTTTATTAGAGTTTGACGCTCAGTGCTTGGAAGAAACGCTTGTGGAAGAAACCAAAAAAATTACTTTGCACTCCCATCTCTGTAGAGAAACTCTCTTGATGCATAGTACTCTCTTCCACATTTCCTGCCAGATGTTTTTCAATGTCATTTCTCAATGCTTGTAGTTGGAATTGCTGAGCAACTTTGGTTTTTTGAGCTCCCACTGGAGGCCAAGAGAGTTTCTTCCTTCCTCCTTCAATTCTGTCTCCTTTTCCTCAACTTTGATTTTGTCTCCCATCCTCAACAACTCTCAAGAAAGGTCTTGTTCTTGGAATTAGCAGAAATCTCTCAGCAACAGACCTCCATGTTGCACAAATCACCAACCCCCCTTTCTTTACCTTTCTAGCTTTGCAACATGCAAGCATGTCTCACAGGCCCTATCTGTGATTGCATTGTTCATTTGATTTGAAAAGCTTGATGGGAAACATTTCCAGTACAACACAAAGCAGCAAACTCAAGAAGCAACAAGCAAACTGAAGAATCCAACAAGAAGAATCTGGTACACCGCTTAAAAGCCTTTCATCACAAGGTCCAGAAAACCCTTCTGTGATCAAGTTGTCTGGCAGCTTACAAGTTAATAGTTAGGGAGCTTCAACAGCACAACAAGTGTATGGCAGCAAACCAACCACCATCACAACCACACTGCCATCATCAGCTCCTGGTGCTTAGTGCACATCACTGTCAAGCTGATTGGAGCAGAGTTTGCTCACTGTTCCAACTGCAACATTAAAGACTAGAGAATTTACACAATGAAACTTTAGCTCTCTGGCAACACAAAACTTTACTAAGGGAGGAGGATATCCGATGGTTCTGGAGTCATCCCCCACAGAAACTAGAGTGAACTAGGTAGCCTGGATGTTAAGAGTTAAGGAAATTGAGCTGCACCTATGGCTCAGACATCCTGACAAGGGAAGATTTACTCTTGAAGGAAATCAAGGTGCACCCATGCTCAGATAGCCTGACACAATGATCTTCTCTTGAAAGAAATTGAGGTGCACCTGACTGTAAGCATGAAAAACACATTCTGAAAACCAGAATCCAGCCTTTGCTGAAATCTGTGCACATGGGTAGTGGAAGAACCATGCTTCATCCTTGGGCAATGACTTTCAAGTCCCCATTGTAGACATCCTGCTACAATGGTACAATAAATATCAGATTGAGGTTGCAGCCTTCTACAAATGACTTACTTCCCAGTGACATTCCCCACAGTAATAATATCAACACACATGGCTGTGACTTTGTCAGGGCTACTACTAAACTTGCAAGATGCTTGAAAATGGCTGACACTTTGTGAGCAGAAAGAAAAAAAACAAAAATTCTAATGGAAAAACTATGGGTAAAAAGTGGGGTTTTTGTATAGTCTCCAAAACAAAAGTTGATTATCGAACACGAGAAGCAGTTGTGATGTAACGCCCCTTTTCTAAATCATAAATCGTGGTCAGCTGTGGCCTTCGACACCGTGCTACAAACCAGATTGCCAATATGCCTACGCCTAGTAATGCCACAAGGAACAAACCCTTGAGAACAAGCACAGTAAACATCCACCACACTGGAGAAGATTGTTCCACATCCTCATTGAGTCGCACAATGAGTGCACCCAATGCCCAATCAAGCGGAACATCATGCACCTTGTTTGTGAACTTCACCCTACACAATCAAAATCAAACACTTGTCACATGTCAATCACAATTGAAGACAAGGACAGGGCGGAAGGAAGAAGAGGTGCAGGCATGATGTTTTTACCTCTCATCTGCCATGCCAATACCCAAGCTATCATGCAACAGTGCTACAATGTACGCAGTTGAGAAACAGTATTTAATGAGTTCCTTTTCTTCGGCACCCTTGTGTTCCTCCTGAATTTGTGTCCAATCCTGACCACAGTAGTGCTGCCCTGCATCTACAATCTCTGCCAATGATGTCGTGGCAGGCAGTTTAAAGAACTGGAGCACACAAGAAAATGTTATGAGTGGATCAGTTGCCTCAAGATCTTATCTGTGTACTCAATTTGTTCTGTTTGAAGTATGAACTGAGCTGCAACTATGTCAAAGTAGAATGCAGTATCCAAAACAACCTGTCTGTAACTCATGAATGAGGTAAAAAGGAATAGAGCAAAAGGAGAGACCTCAGATGTGTAGTAACAGTTCCCAGTTGCAAAGAAATTCCCTCGTAGCTCTGGAACAAAAGCACTTCCTATTGCACATTTTGGGTATGTGCAGGCATCTGCTCCCAAGACCACAGAACTCTCAGAGGCCATGGCAGATTTCCATGCAAACAGGAAGAAGAAAAATCAATCGTCCCAACAATCTTTTCACCAAAAACTTTCTCTCTCTCTCTCTGGCTGGGTCTCTTTCTCAGTGCATTGAGAAAGATTGAGGTCACTTTGTACCACGGTCCTTCTGGAGCAAGGAGTATGCAGCAGATCGACACTCAGAAAAGTTTCCTTGAGAAAGGATTGACGAGACAGGAGAATGTGTGCCAGTGGATATGCTGACAGCATGATGCTGCCCCTCTTCCACACTCCATCTGTATCCTCGTGGAGTACACGGATCTATCACAACCCCCTCCTCTGTTTCTTGTGTCACCACTGCCAGCCCACCACCTGAATCTCTGGCATTAAAAAAATCCGGTGAAACAGAGGATGATGCTACACAAGTACATGCAAAAGCTTGGAGTCATCCCACCCTTCAAACCAGTTCAGTGTTAGACCCAGAAAATAGAGGTGAAAGAAAAACTGACTGGTGTGCAAAGCTTTACTTGCTGTGGCCGATCCAGTTAGCACTGACTCCAGCAGGCTGTCCCATGCTGCCTCCTGTAAACCCAAAGGATTTAAACTTGGGTGGTCATGAAACTAACCCCTGTAATCAGGAAACCTAGAAAACTAGCAGTTGTCAGAATATACAATTCCTGGATCAGGAAACCCAGGACAATCTTTGGACATTTCACATTTGCTGAGAAACTTCTGGGGACATCAGAAACATGATCCTTAGAAAGAGAGATGCCACTTGTGGGTCTTTCCTAGATGATGTGCATAAGTTTTGCAGCAAGAAAAGGTCAAAGAGTGGTGTCCTCAAGGAGTTCCCCAAGATTCCACCTTTGACAGAAGTACATGGTGCCAAGTGCAGTTGCCCATGAGGGCCTGAGCAGAACAGAAAAAAGAAGCACAAATGAGATCAACATTTTCCTTGAAAAAGATAAACACACCTGACCATAATTGAGAAAGCTGTAGGAGTAAAGGACAAAGGTTTTCCCTCCAAGCTCTAATGTATGCTTGAATGAAGGTGGTGGTGGCACCTCCGGTACAAATGTTACCTGCATCATCATTATCTCTATGCATCAATTCTCATGTCCTTTCTGCTATGTGTCATGTGAATTCTTTTATTTCATCAGAAAACAATCAAAAATTACATATGCCAAATCTAAATGTGCATGCATGCATTGCAATGTGAAATAGAACACAGAGAACAATGACAAGAAGAAGACCCAAAAGAACACCAAAAGGGGGGGGTGGGAAGGAGGACCTCACCTGGATTGAGGCTCGACCAAGCTCTATAATACCAGTGGTCTGAAGAGGATCACTGTGAAGTGTCCCAAGAGCATAATTTGCAGACACCCATGCATATATCCCTTTCTCCCTGCCTGCAATCGCACTCATGTAAATGTGGAAATTTCATGAACCAAGACAGACATCGAATTCTCAACATGCTCTTTCAAGTAAAGGAAAGAAAAGGCAACAGCAACAACAACAACAATTGCAGAGAAAAACTAGGGTTTTCACATTGAGGTTTCTAAAAGACATTGTAGGGGGCAGGAACAGACCACTGATAACAGATACCCACTTGTCATGGAACAAGAATTTGGAAGCTCGTAGCACATCTCTGCAAGAAGCCAACAGCGCTTCACGAACATTCTCATCAAGGCGTCTCAATCCAGAAGTGGCCATCAAATAAACCCTTGTTTTGCTCTGCTCCTTCTTGGGGACCTTCTGAGTTGCAAATTCCAGTAGCTCCTTCAAAGAATCACCAGCAAGTGGAGGATTGTCGGCAAAAGAAGACAGTCCTGGCCTTTTCCGCAAAGTTGCAGACTCCAGACCCACTAGATCTACTGCAGCAGAGATGTGACCCCGTGTGTACTCAAACACATGAATACGAGATCCGGAGCTCCCAGCATCAATGACAATGCCATATCCCTTCTCAGATAACAGCTGTACTGCATGCGATGATTGCAGCCTTCTGGCTAAGGAGATGAGATAAATGCTAACAAACAGGAAAGACAAGAGGATGAAGATGATGATCAACACGTTCTTTCTGCAAAAGGGGGATGATGCTGCTGCAGAAGACTTTGCACTGTTGGGATTTTGATACAGTTGAGTTTGATACCGCATTGGCAGCTGGGTTTTGTGTGGAGGAGGGAATGTGGAGGTGGTGGTCCGTGTTTGGAGCTTGGGTGATTCCATCTTAGAGCTCAGTTTACTGCTGTCTTTCTTGCTGTTGTTGCTGCTGCTGTTGCTGTAGTTGCTAGACCGTCGCATGAAGCCCCCTAATCCCCCTCCATTTCCAACCATTCTCTCACATATTCTCACATTCTAGCAGCACTGCAGCAAGGAAATTACCAAACCAGACGCACATGAAGGGATGTGGTTTAATGGAAGAGTTCCTTCCCTTGTGCTCCACCACCCACACATCACATTTGGGCACAGAAAAAACACCCCGAGGTTTCTTCTTCAAACCCCAAACCAGAAGAAACCCTAACACCAACACGAATCTTCCACCAACAAAGAGACAGCAAGTGTCTCCTCAGTACTTGAAGAAGATTGCTACCATCTGCCGAGAGAGATTAGGAAGAGGAGCTTTCTTAAAAAGAAATGCTCCTCTTCTTCTTCTTCTTCCTCTCCTTCTTGGGGTCTAGATCTTTCACGCCCTCCAACTTCAAACCCTCAAAAACCCAAATCTGTCAAGATCCAAAACCCAATCACAACAGCAGATCTGTTGTAGCAAACAACCCAACTCCACAAAACCACCAAACTTCTCCCCGCAAATCGAACTTCGTCAATGCACAACCCATCAGGAGCTGATCAGATCAAAACTCGGAAAACAGGGGCAGAAAAGCAAAAACCACCCATCATTCAGAAAATATTTCAATGAAGAATCTCCATTTCTCCACACGCACATTCTCTAAGAAAACAAAAATCCTGGGAAGATCGAGAAGAAGAAAAAAGAAGCAGAAGAAGAAGCTTAGTCTCAATGCAATCAGGAGGGCGGCTGCTGCTACTGCTTGATGCAGATCTCTATTTTTTCTCTGCGTTTCTGTGTCTGTGTTTCTCTCTCCTCTCACCAGCACCTGGCAGAGATCAAAGGGACTATGTCAGGCAGGCCTGGCTGATGATGGAATCATGCAAAATCCATGGTGATGCTCAACACCCAAAATGGGAAAATCCAAAAACCATCACCTGCTTGATGCAGCAGCATCCCATACACAATCCCTTTCTTGAATGGCTCCAAACCCCATTACCCTGCTGCTTCAATGATCAAACCACATGATGATCTGCTTGATGCATCATACAATCCAATTCTTGAATGATCCAACCACATGATGATCTGCTTGATGCATCATACAATCCAATTCTTGAATCATCCAACCACATGATGATCTGCTTGATGCATCATACAATCCAATTCTTGACTCATCCAACCATATGATGATCTCCTTGATGCATCATGCAACCTAATTCTTGATCATATGGTCAAACCGTATGGTTTGCTTTACATCATACAATCCAATTCTTGAATGATCACACTAAATGATTTGCTTGATGCATCATGCAAACCAATGCATGACATTGATACCATCATAGCATGGGGTTGCATCATGCAATCCAATCCCTTCTGATCAAACCCATGGCCTATTGTAATGGATGCATCATGTAATCCATATAGATCTTTGGATGTCACCATAAGAAGAGGAGATCCAAATATGTATGTTATGGACTAGGTAACCGGCAAGAGTGTGTGAGTGTGAATAGTCGAGGTGAATGAGTGTTGAGACCATTCATGATAACCAACACATTCAAGCCAATTACCAAACATAATCATCCGAAAATCAAGATGCCTTCTTTTTCATTCATGTGAAAAGTTATTATGAAATCTCCATCCAAGTAAAGAAGGGTTACACAATCATTAGGCCAATGAGAGCCCAAGGACCAACCTTGTGCTAACTAGTAGGTTGTTAATGAAATAGTGATTGAAGGTTATGTATTGTAATCAAGCTAGTATATAGATTGGCCTTTAGAATCAAGAATGGTATCAAATATCATATCAACATAGTATCAAAATTCCATGATATTCCCTTCAATACCATTATACCCCTACAAGCCTAGCCCCTAAAACCTAGTGAATACCATATTAGTTTAATATCACAATTTGTAATATTAATCTAATACTCAATACCACAGGGTATTGGTTCCTTTTTCCCCTAGTATCAATATTAACGTTGTTCTTTAATATGCATTATGCATATTTTAGTCTTTGTAAGAATTGTGAAAAATATGGTCATTTAAGTTACATTTTTTGTTTTTGTGTTACAAACAAGTGGTTATGATTTTCTTTCAATCTGTGTTTTCTCGCAAGGCGACATCACATTTTGCCTTTAGTGATGATGCATTACAACTATTGTGACAACAATTCAAAAAAAAAATTAAACATGTAATCCTCTAAACTTTGAACTTTGAACCTTCAACTTTTTTGTGTTTAAGGTTTCTAGTTTCCATGTTACATGTCATTCAACTGACATTTGCAAAAAACATGTTGAATTCATTTTTTTGTTTTTTTAATTGTTGTTTGGTGGTTAGTATTGGTGTTGTGGGTGCCTTTTGTTGTTATGGTCATCATTGCAATGATGTGTGTGCCATGAAATGTATGTTGTT
>Ga0209611_10008593_pt1 | contig 15869 bp, 9 predicted proteins | sample S1TSphgellanicum_3_FD_187693 | JGI IMG/M metagenome (GOLD analysis project Ga0209611, IMG submission 187693) | Host-associated microbial communities from peat moss isolated from Minnesota, USA - S1T2_Fc - Sphagnum magellanicum MG (SPAdes) (version 2) | ecosystem: Host-associated > Plants > Peat...
TCAAGGCGGGCTTGTACAGTGGGCCCTCTTGCAATATTAGTAGGAGGCCTCACCATGAAGGCCTACCTTGTGCACAAAACAGAATGCCCACCGGCAAGTTTATGACAGGTGAACTAGGAAACCAGGTATCCAAGGTGTTTGAATCTAAATGGGTTTGAAGGGTGGTCCTATTGCAGTCCTTGGTGAGGAGTGGCCGACCAATTCACCTTCTGTACTCTTGTTTAGAGAAAGTATCTAATCTTGTAGCCCAAAGCCCAAGGGGTGAATTTTGATCAATCTCGTATGTATACTTGTTAGGAACCCAAGCTATCTTGTAGTGAGGACAAATAGCCAAAGTACAATCAAGTTGCTCCCCATTTTTGTTGGGTGATCCTTGACAGGAAGACACTGACCTATATCCTTGGTGTCAAGGATGGGCAAAGAAAAGGGACTTTTTCCCCTCAAGTTCTTGCCTTTTCTTGGTGTGGAAAAAAAAGCAAGAACTTGAGCAAAATAAATGTGAGAAACTCCAGCTCGGTGAGCATTGGGTGCTTGATATTTTTTCATATTAGCTCCTCGATTATGTTAGCGTATCTGGCTTTGAGCTGGAGATGGTGTTTTTTTTTTGGGTAAAATTTTGCCATTTTTAGACAAATAAATTGGGAATTATTATTTTTTGTAGTGTAAATTTGACTAAATTTGCTAATATTTTATTAAATTTCACCAAACTTTCCAGATCTAAAACTTTGGAAGAAAAAAAACACAGGTTGGGGGTTTAAGAAGAGCTGTGAAGCCCCAGCTAGTTCAACTGAAAGAAGGTAATTGCTTTTGGGACCACGGTCATGCATGGAGACTCACAAACTCCATGAGGTTATTCTTTGTCTCCAATACATTTTCAATTCCTGAGTTGGAATCAAGGTTCTTCACCCCTGCCTCTCCTAGTTGAGCTTCATGCAACCATTCTCTAAGAAAGGAGAATTGGGTGTGGACCCAAATAGATAATTGGGTCTTTATTTTGAACTCTTGCAATCCACAAGAAGTAGTCCTGTACTGATTCGATCCAAGGGATGCTCTTTCTTTCCAAGTTTTTCTGCCAAATTGAGCCTTCCTTGATGGTTTGAACGTTACATTTTTATCATGCCTAAATAAAGAAAGGTACTCTGAACATTTGCTCTTCTTGTATGTGAATTTGGAGTGACACTGAGAGACTTAATACCAATTTGAGATTGTAAAAAGCTTCGTGTTTATTTGAATTTGTCATGCACTCAAAGAAATGGTTAAATATTCACCTGATTGTAGCATTTTGGTGATCCCATTACATATTTTGCACATTCCTTTTTCATTCTTTTGGTGGATTGTTTGTTCCTGTCAACAGTAGCTTGCCCCACATTTGAAGGCTTTCAAGAATGTAGTAGAGAAGTGTGTGTTCCAATGCATGAAACTCATAATTTCCATCATTTGTGACCATGACCAAACCAATGCCATTTGGACAAAATCTTTCCCAGGAGGTTATAGTAGAGGTCAACTTTCTATTTGGTAGGAGCATTGCTTCGGAGTCCATAAAGCATCGAAGTCTTGATTACCTCAAGATTGTTGTGCAATATAGTAGCACCTAACCTTTCAGAATAATTTTTCCATTATTATTTGTTAACATTATGCATTTTTCAATATCATAGACTGTCTTTATCTGTTGGAGGTCAAGCTCACTCTTTGGAGAGATTTTGGATCTGCAATAGCACCCACTTAGCCTAATTGAGATTAAATTGTCTTTCCTGTAACAAACAAAGTTCAAACACAACATTCAATTAGCCTTATCAAGGTTAAATTGTTATTTATGAAGCAAACAAAGCTCAAACACAATGCCCAGTTAAAATAATTAATATTGGATTGCCATTCTTAGACCAAACAAAGCTCAAATTATTTGCATAGACCTCCATTATACACCTAAGAAGCTCACAACCTACCTAGGCATGGGATTCAAGATTTTATGTTGCAATTCTCTAGTACTTTGATCAAAGTTTTACTTTCAATTTGGACCCAATTGTGCAATATCATGGTAATTTGATGTTTGTTTGAGCAAGTTTTAAAATTGGGTTTATGCAAAAATGCGATTCAAGATTTTTTTCAATAGAAATTCCCCACCACTTTTCTCATGATTTTTCCCCCTACTTTTGTAAAAAGGAAAACAACCCCAACAATACAATGACAGCAAATTGGAACAATTACAAACCCATCCTTGTTTAATTATTTACCCATTCCTCTCATTGCAAACCAAATTTGCTACAAATAATCCAAGTCACCAACTAAGTCAGCATACTAAGGGTAGCTTGATGTTTAAATCAAAATCAAATGACAAGGGAAGTTTTATGCTATAATCTAGGAGAAGATCAATCAACATTAAGCCAAAAAAAATACTTCTCTAGTCTAAGTGTAGTGATATGCATCCATTTTTGTGCTTTCTAGGGATTTGGGAATGATGTGCTTTGTATATTTCTTACACCCAATGCCATTTAGCATTTCCCCAACAAATTGTTTTTCTATTTTTTTTAATATTTTTTCATGATTGTAAAAAAACTGTTTGAAGATTTATTACAAAATGTTATTGATATTTTGAAATTACAAGTTTGACAAGGTGAAATACGCTTGCATGAAACATATTACCTCCAATGTTATTACAGAATGCTTAATGTTTTAATTGTTCTATTAATGGAAATTTGATGTGTTTAAATGTTTCAATGGAATCCAATTGGATTTTTTTGTGACATAAATAATAGGTTTCCACATTTTAATATTTAAAATAGATTTGAAGTTATTCCAAGACAAAGTCAATTTAATATAACAAATTTTCATGTGCTAAGTCGGTCATTGACGAACACCAATATGAAACAAGAAACATGCCATAAAAGATTATTGAAGCCTTCCTATGCTTATTTGAACAAATTTGAATTTGAAAAAAAAATGTTTAAAAATATCATTCATTAAACATTGAAAAACAAGAGTAACATTTGAATGTTCAAATGGTATAACCAAATAATCAAAATTGAAATTGATTCAAGAATGTAACCTCACCCACACAAATATCGTCTACCAATTTCTTAAGCTTATCTTAGGCATATGTACCTCCTAGTGTTGGATAATTGTTAGAAACAAACATACACAAACTCCTAAAAGTTATCAATGCAATTCTTACGATTCAAAAATGTGGTTTTGAAAAAATTAAAAGACCAAATCCTTATATATAACCCATAGTTCTCGTTTTTAAAAAAATCAAATAACCAACCATAAAACAATTAATTCATTATCAAGTTTTTCATAAAAACTAATAGTCATTTATTAAAAAAATTAAATTAATAAAAATCAAGATTGATGGTTCTTTGATTTAGATTTTTCGAAAAACTGAAAGTGATTGTTCTTTAATTCTAAAATAATTAAAAGCCTAAAACTTATGGTTCTTTATAAAATTACACAACAATGGTAGCTACTAGGCATGAACCTTGGTGAAACAATTTAGGTTAATAGTGGACATGCAATTTTTTGTTTGAATCTCCAAAGGTGGTGTTGCACTTAACAAGAATTGCTTGGAAATCATTCAACAATGCACATTGACATTATAACAATGGTGCAAATGATGTTAAGACCATGTTAGGATAAATTCAATTTTCTTGTTGCATATCGTTAAGAGCAACAAGTATTTCCTTGCCATGGAAGCAATTACATTTTTCAATGCAAACATGACTTTAAACAATAATATGTGTAAGCCTAAAATGAATTTTTTCTCAAATGTCACAATATGAAAAAAAACCATAATCATAAATCTAAATGGGCATAATATGTATGACAACCTACAAATGGAACTAAAAATGTGTCCAACCTTAGAAAATAGATAATAAACATGAACAAGGATGTGACATGTAACCCAAGAAAAAGAAAAAGAGTTTAATTCATAACATGAAAAATGGGAATAAAAATGGAATGAATAAGACTATGGGTGTAAGGTCATAATTAGTGCTAAACAAACTAATTGTAATAAGGGGGATTGTCCTTATTTATGATTGGGAACTAATTCCAATGAACTTTGAAAAGTAATTTGTAAACAAACTATTTTGGATGAAAAATAAATGATGAGATATGAGTTTCATTCATTGGACAAAATGGATGAATATGAAAAATGATTGATGAAGCTTATGCATTTTGATGAATCAAAAAAGATAGATGATGTTCATCCATTATGGATGTAAAATATATTATCATTCGTGAATAATGAATGAAATTACATGAATTAACTTATGAAATACCATAACCCTTTCTTATTAAATGTAAGAATCATAATATATATTTTACAATGTATGTCAGTGTTGTTGGATTTCATCCACAACACTAGTAATGATCAAAGAAGTGCAACAAAAAATATATATTTTAGTTTTCAATGCAAAAGGTACACGAGTTTAACTATGCCACTAATAGTGCTCAATGAAAAATAAAAATAAATTGTTTACTATATTTGATGCCATGATCAAATTATGAGTACCACTCTGTAGAGACAACTTCAACACATGTCTATTGAATAATCAATTAATTTTGAAGATTCCATTTCAATTTTTGTCTTTAATATTCCAAAATATTTTTCATTTTCCTTTACACAAATTTGTTCTTTGAAAAACATAATTTTTGAGAATTTCAACATTTGTAATATATATATAATTTGTGTCGGAGCTGCCAAGGTATTATGATGTTTGTAAACTAGAATACATTTCGTTGAAGATTGTGTAATCTATTTTTTTTTTCTTTTTCATTTTTTATGAGGTAGCACCATTAGTGAGCATTGCAAGAAAGATTTAGCGTTGATTAGTGATAGGTTTTTAAAAAGTGTCCAAATAGTAGAAAACGAGAATTTTTTTTCCCCCAAACTATAAATGTAGTTGAAATGTGGTGAAATTGCAACTACATGGATTTTGTGACAATATTCTACTTTTAATTTTTGAGGTCACTAGGACGAAAAAATTGGCCACACCAAAAAAAAAAAAACAATTCCATTATTGCAATATACTCCTTTAAGATTAATCCCTTAAATCAAAAGGAGTAAATTCAAATAAGAAAAATACCAATTTAGCACTTATTCATCTTCACTTGGAATTTTATTTAATTTCCAACTTGTGTACAATACTTTTATATTTTTTGGAAAGTTGGACAATGAATAAACATCTAAAGAAATGGCCTGATGGATGAACTCAAAGAAAGAAATTGTTTTCATTTTCGCTTATGGGGGAAATGAGACAATGGATGAACTTAAGGAGAAAAACTGTGTCAACAACTTCTTGACAGAAGTGGGACGATGGATGAATTTTGGAAATTTGACTAGAAAAAATAGGGTAATGGAACTTTGGGAAGTTATTTGAACTTTGCAAGGAAGTGGGATAGTGGATGAACTTCATAAGGGAAGTGTGCTAGCAAATAAAGTGGCCTTGTGAAGTTTGATAACTTATAGAAGATTAAACTTTTTTCAATTTCCAAAAGAAAGTTGAACAATTTTGGACTTGGGTGGAACATCGTCAAACTTCTAGAAAAGGTGAAGGATAATGAGTGAATCCAAAGAAGATGGAATTTGTTGAGTTCCTAGGGGGGAAAGTGAAACAAATGATCTTAGTGGCTTGAAAGTTTCAAACATGGCCAAAGGCAAAAATTTGACTATGAAAGGGGGAACAAAATAAAAATTATCAATTTGAATTTAAAGATGACTAAAAATTTATGATACATAATTTTAGAATAAAAATTTAGAGCAAAAGTTAAAACAATTATAGACCCATAATTAGTAATTTAATGTGAAAATATTGGGTTTGTGCAATCAGACTTTTTTATAAATTGTTTAAAGGTGTTTTCAATTCCACAAACCACAAATTTTAAATTTTAGACCTTAAAATCTAATTGCTTAATTTCAAACTTTAAATCCAAATCCTAAAACTTTGAATTTTTAACCTAAACCCTAAATTTCAGACCCTAAATGCTAACTTTAGATCTTAAACATAGATTTAAAACCTAAAACCTAAAACTTCAAATCCTAAACCTTGAAAGCTAATTCAAAAACAAAAACCCTAAAAATAGCAAACACAAACCTTAAAAATTAATTCAAAATTTCCAAGGCCTAAACCTTAGAAAATAAATAGTAAAACCTAATCTTCAAAAATACCAAACCCAAATTTTAAAAACTGAATTATAAAATCTCAAATTGTAAACCCCAAAAGTTAAACCTAAAATTTAAATGTTAAAAACCAAACGCAGACCCTAAATGAAATTCTAAAACCAAAAACTCAAAACCTTAAACCCATAGCATGTAGTCTCATTAACCCTAACGATATAACCCTTAGGCCATAATGTCATCCAGTCTAGAGCCCATAGGCATATTGCCCATGGGTGAAATAGTCATACAACCCATAGACCATATAACCAATATAGTCATATAGATCAATTAGATTAATAGCCTAATATAGGCCAATAGTCATAGCTTCCTAAACCTTATAACCCTATAGCCCCTTTAAGGCATTCCTCAACCCCAATCTAATATTTACAATATAAATTCTAGGTGGGCATGCATGGGTGCAAAAAGAAGTTAGAAAGGAGTTGATGTTAGGTTTTCAAGATTTGGTCCTTGCTGCAAGAGTTTGCAAAAGACAACTTGAAGAAAATAATAGATTCCTAAGCCATGACATGAATTTGAAAACCTTGCAGTCATGGGTAAAAAAATCAATCTTATAGACAAATTATGTGAGTTTATAGCCTAAAAATTCAGGCACTGGTAGAATTCCAAGGTACATCTCACCCTTAGCCATGGCCGTCTCAAAATAATCTGGAACACCTAATTGGTTTGCCATCTCTGCATCTTGGCGGGCTTCTATTTCCAATCCCAACTTGAAACGTGCATATGCTCGATGCTTCAAGCACTCATAATCTGGGCCACCTTCACATAGTGCTTTGGTCAAATCCTCTATTGCTCCTTCATAATCTCCCATCATCTCTTTCACCACTCCTCTTTCTTGCAAAGTGGCAGGGGATTTTTCAAAATTTGTGATCACATTGTCTGCATCATGAAGTGCACCCTTATAGTCTTCCAATTTAGCTTTGCAAAACACACACCTGTCAAAACAATACATTCCTTTAGATATACAACATGGAACTATTACACAACAAGAGTACAAATTATACAACAAATTTGACATAATTCTTTTCTACTTTACCATTTCCATTTAAATAACCTTTTTTTTCTTTCTAGTAGAATATTTTTTTAATATCCATCTTCTTGAATCTATTTGTCCACATTTTCAACTACCTCATAGTTTTCTAGCCTTCGAAGAATCTAATAATACACTACAAAAGAAAATCAAATAAAATAACACAACATTTTTTTCAACTACAATTGTGTAATACATGATCAAATCAAGAAATACATAAATAAATCAAAATAAAATGTGATATGCAAATCTGCAACATTACACACACTCACCCTAACATATAGTGCTGTTGTCTCGCTTTATTGTTTTCACAATATTTAAGAGCTGCTTCAAAATTTGCAAGTGCTTCTTTGTGTAATCCCAAAATGAGATTGGCCTTTCCTCTTGCCTCAAATAAATATGGTGATGTCAAATTTATGGTGAAACCATTGCCTTTGATGTGGTCAATTAAAGTGAGGGCCTGAATTGTAGACTTTTGTTCATATTTAGTAAAAGAGACATGGGGGCCTAATAAAAGCCTTTCCAAAGCCCTCTCCAAAATCTGAGGAGCAGAAGCAAAAACACTTCTAGTCATGTTGTCATTTATCTGAGGCACAACTCTTGAAAGAATTCCCACCAAGTTTAACAGCATTCCAAAATATCTGAGGTTGTGGAATTGGTTCAAGTCAACATCTGTGGAAAATCGTGCATTTATTAAGTCGAGTAGTTTTGGAATAAAATCTGATGGGGATGTTACCAATTTCATCGCCACCATTGTTGATATTTCATCAGCTAAACCACATAATAAACATACAAGAGCAATATCATGCCACTGTATATCATGTAAGGTTGAATTGTAGACTTCAGTGATGAGTGATTCCAAAAGTCTTGGATAATTGGCAATTGTCTTCTTGGCTGTTGATGATTGAAACATTTCCAATAAAGCCAGACCCTGTCTTCGGTTATTGCCAACCTCAGGAAGCATCATATTGTGGATCTTCTCCAATAAAGATGTATGTTCAAGAACATAGTCACAGTTGCTCATATTAATTACACATGAAATTATATATCTGATTTCTAGCAAAGGTTCCTCGAGATTGGAATCATCCAAATGAAGGAGATCCATATACTTCCCAACTAAAACTGCCGGAGTTTGTTCCAACAACTTATTTTTTTCCTTGGCTTCTCTTTCAATTTCCTCTTCTGCATTACATCCACAAACAAGAATTGCAAACACCATTAATTCTTGGACAAGTAGGAGTCCTTGGCTAGGCTTTGAACCTAGAATTGTAACCCCATTATCATGTTAGGAGTGGTGAAAGGGGTTTAGAATTGACATCAAATAGTATGGAATTTTATTTCTCTACCCCCCAATATTGTGAGGTCAAAGTTCCTTTCTTATTGAGTCTTTGGAGGGTTTTTTTCTTGTCAAGGGTAATATTTAATAATTAATAGGTTTACCTCGGGTTATGAATATACCTTATGTATTTGACTAGTAAGGTTATATATGTTTTAACACCATAAATTTCAAATTTAACATCCATTGAATTTTTACTTGATAAAAAGAAATTGTTGAATTCATTTAAAATGAGAATATTTAAAGTTTGATGTATTTACCAAGGAGTATCCTTCTGTTGTTTAGCAACCTAGGTTGAAGGTCAAAACCAATGACCCTCCACAACAAATTGTCTGCAACAAAAATTGATTGATACACTTGATGCATTTATGAAAAGATTCTTCTTGTTTTGATGAAAGAAAATTAACCTATTCAAAAATTACTTTTTAGAAATCAAAGCACTTAAGAGGTTAATATATTTACCAAAGACTATTGTTTGGTTTTTCATTGTGGATGAAAAGCCCAAAAATTGACATGTGACAAAAAATGTTTGATGTCCTTGGAGTAATTGGGAAACTATTTTGTCGTCCACATGACCTTTTTGAATGTATTTCATGATCACCTGCCAACAAGTAAAGCAATTGAGTTTTAATTGCAACTATATTACCAATGAAAAGTTGTCCAACAAATGTACTCCAATTTTACTGTTACAAAATTTTGTGAACATGTGTGAAGTAAATAAATATTCCAAATACATTCTTCAAACATCTAACTGAACTGTTTTGTTTGGTTTGGAATATGTAGCTAGCCTATTAAGTTTTGTCATGTTTTCACATTTAAGACTCATTGATAAACCTATCCTGTTCATGTGTTCCAAAGTTATGTTAAACATTTAATATAGAGGATCTAATGCTATAAATGTCTAACCATCAAGCTGGATTAATAGGTTTACGTTGGCTATATGATCCGCTGAACTTTATTTGCAAAGATATTAACAATGGAAAGTTTTGCAACAAACTTATTCTTAGAATTTATGTGAACATGTGTATGAAAGAAATAGAAGTTCCAAATACATTTCTTCAAAAATGTAAATGAACTAATTGTTTTAGTTTGCAAACTGCACCTAACCCGCTAAATCTTGTTATGTTTTAGTATTTAAGAATCAAAAGTCTAAACCATAAATATTTTATGAAATTATGCAGGTTGTGATCACCATCAATTTCTAGATAGGTCTATGATGCCACGAACAATGTGTAGTAATGATTTTGAAATTAAATGGGATGGAAGAACTAAAAACAAGATAATAGACAATTGTATTAACATGGCCACATTAACGGTTAATAAACATACCTTCCTTGCTAATTCTTGACGTTCTAGTTCCCACCATTCACCTTTCTTTGACAAATTCAATAGATGGATCAAAGGTCTTATAACCCAAATTAGTGCGGAGTAGAGCCTTCCAGATTCTTGCGTGAAGGGCTTCAACTTCAAAACCTTTCTTGCCTCCTCCATCTTCTTGGCCGCTTCTTCTGTTAAGAATTCATTTTCATCCGCATGCGTTCCCGAAAGCTGAACAACGTAAAATAAACAAAGGACTGCTAATAGAGCATCTATGTCCTTGTTGCCCTCTTTAAATGCACAGTTGTTCAATAATGCGACAAGCTTTGCACTGACGTCCCCTTTCTTCTTCTTGCGAATCAAAAGTCGACGAGTAGGGTTCAAAAAACATGTCTGCCTCGTAAAATGGTCAATAGGATCAATATCACACTCTACTTGGATCAAATCATGCTCTTGCAATTTATCCCTTGCTCTCACAAAGTCAGTAGATGAAAGCTTTGGATTACTTGCTGTGAAAGCGAATCTTAACAATGGTTCTGGCACACTATGGCTTCCAAATAGTGCAAACAAATACAAAAGGTCTCGAGCCTTATCATCATGTAAACCTTCTAAGGCCATTAACATTGCAATAGACAAGGTATAAGGATATGGTTGACCGAATGCTTCGACTTGTTTTTGATGAAAGAAAGATGCATCATCAACAACAGTTCTATCGAAATCTTCAAGAGCAAGCTGCCAATATTCTTCTTGAAGTGGATCTTTCATTGTCTTCAATATGAGTGCGAGACCCAAAAGGTTGCATCCAACTCGGTGGATGAGTCTGTCGACTAACGGCTGCAGAAAATAAATACCACCCATCCATACCAAATGTTAATCTGTTCAGTACGTTAGAATGTTCGCAATTAAAATGTGACAAGCTAAATTTATTTGTGAAAATGAATTACAAATACCCATTTTAAACTCAGCATCACATGATATGCAAATTAAGTCACATCTTCAACATGTGACTGTGAAGTGAAGTACTTAGCCAAGATTCCAAAAAAAGGGACGTTGCAAGCATCTTGACTTTAATAGGCAGGAGATGCTAATTAGAACATAGCCTCCTTACCAAATGTACAATGCAACTGAAATCAACAACAATAGAGCTTGGAAGCACTTACAAGTAGGTTTCGTGGTATTTGATCATTTGGCATTTTAGCCCTTCTGGCCAAGATCTTGTGTGCCTCCCATAAAGTAGGCTTATACATGAGAACACACGTTGCATCAGGCCATACTTCCATCTGTTGAGATGTCACGAGGTATTTCACTCCTGTGGCGTCAAACACTAAAAGATCCTTGATTTGTTCCTGATTAATGACGTTGTCGAACACGATAAGGACGTCTTTTGTTCGTAGACGGGTCCGCATTGCTTTCAACTTTATAGACAATTCCTTGTCTGCACATGTGTCTTGACCTGGTGCTCCTATTTTGTCTAGGATTTCATCACACAACTTTCCACAATCCTTGGCTTCAGGATCACACGTCAAAAACACCGCCCCATCCTGGAACATTGTGTTGTTTTCGTGGATCGGTGTGTGGGTGGACAACGATTTTGACCTTCTCTTATTTGTAACATGATGAATTCGATATGCAATAGATTTTGCAAGGCAAGTTTTTCCCGATCCAGCTTCTCCATACAGATTCACAACTTTATTTTGAGCTTTAGGAGTAAGTTCCTTCATCACTTTATCTTCCATCTCTTTCAACCTCACAATTCGTGGATCCAATTCAAAGCCTAAGGAATTCGGAGTGCGATTGGCTCTGCTTGCAATCATTCGATGAGCATCTTCCTGATCTTTCAAGAATTTTGGTATTGCTTCAAAATCATTGATAAGTCTGTCGATGGAATTTGTCAATATTTCAGGAGATGCTCGGGCCTTGGTCCAAAATGACAGGCAACAGTCACTTTGCAAGTGGCTAAATTTCTGCCTTTCCCGGTCAAGGCGTTTCGAGGCAGTCTCCAACCGTGTTCGAAGGCCTTCATCGGTCGTCAAACCATAATCTTTTAGCATTTTTGCCCATTCTGCCTTCTCTCTCGCTAGGTCCTCATGAAGTTGCTTGAAGTCTGATATTGCTTTCGACGTTTGATTCCACTTTTCACGATACGCTTGTAAGTAAGTGCCAATCTGTCCTGCCAATCCGAGAGCATCGTTCGCAATAGCTAGCCCTGCCATTATGTGTCACCTATTTCACCCATGACCACATAGTGATTCATTATTGATAATCTTGTTGTCTATGTCTTGAATTCCATATGTTCTGGCTTTGGAAGGTATGCTCTTAAAATAATGCAACAACAAAGACATGGGATATTTAGGAACATTTCAAAAATGTGGCCCAACAATTTCAAGGAGAAAGATTTAGATAGAAGTCAAATTCTTCTAGTACATACTTGAGTTGAAATGTCCTTGAATGTTCAACGTGAAGATATCACAAGTTTAGTCGCACATACTTCGAAAACTTCAGATTAAAAGAGTACATTTCCATACATGTATTCAATGAGCTAAAGACTTTATGAATGTTTTCTTGGCAAATCTCAGAAGCTACAAACTTAATAGCTTGCATGTGAACTTCTTGCTAGTATCATTCAAGGAGGTAGCTGTTTTAACAATTCGCAGAAGCGAATAGGATATCCTATAGGATAGTAAGTTAATATGATCCTTATAGGGGTATTTTCTCTTTTGAAAACTAACGTGCACACCCATGGATAACCTGATTTTCCCGAGCATTTGTTGCACCAGAGTGCATCTTCAGAAAGAAAAAATCAGGGAATTGCTTCTGCAAACAAAACTTCACACAAAAGGAACGTTTTACATTGATATGAAGCAAATAGGGATTTCTCGATTTTGAAGCACAACGTTTTTGGTCAGTGTTGCTCTGGAGGAGCTGAGTTTTGTTGACCGTGCTTTGGCACTGGTCAAGTACGTCAAGGTTTCTATCAACTGTAACTCATTCCAGTTTTAGATGAAGTACAACCGAACAAGAAATTTTCATTGGTATCAAGACAAGACAAGACAAGACTAACAACATGTTCGTAGTGTTCCTCTCTTTAGACAGCCCAGTGCTCTTTCCGGGAGCAACTGGCGTTTTTTCCTCATGAGTTGAATCAAATTAGGAAACATCCATATGCCAATCTTAAACGAATTAAGAGCAATGTGATATGGAAACATGCATCATAAATATACGCATGTTATAGGTTGCGCTGGAATTATATTACCTTGTCTTGGAATTGAAATGTTCGATTTTTTTCCTGTGCAGAAACGTTCAGCAGGTGGCAAGGTCAAGCAGCTCGTTTCCCTGATACTCTCAAATCAAACTCCCTCCAACGTAAGCACCAAATTCGCAGTAAGCACTGGATGCACTGGAAATCGAAAACCCTTGGATGGTGCCCTGCAGATGACTGTGCCTCAACCAGATACTCAAACCCGTGCGCACCAAATCAAACGCCCACTAGCGCAGCACCCAACTCGTCGCAAAGAGACGCGCAAATAGGAAGAAACAGAGCTTGGAAATTAGAAACGCGATCTCCAAAAACGCGTGAGCAACTCTGGACTTTCTTTCCCATTAAAGAAATACCTCATGAGTCATACGGGGGAAAACACGTACTTCACGAAGCGCTTTCAGACAGCTCCTTATGGGCCACGTATGATTTATGCCATACTCACTACTTACTACTTTTTAACCATAAATGTAGGTGAATAGTATTTTAAAATTTCAAATAAATGCAGTCAGTTTTGGGTGAAACAGTAGTATTGGATGCCGACCGTGAGCCTTAGCGCTTTTTTTTTCAATTTTGTGAAAGCGCTCGTGTGGCGACAGTCACTTGAATGATTCAGCCGACATGGCGATCGTCCCGAGGAATATTTTATCTAAATTTGAAATTAATTTTCAAATATTAAGCTAGATAGTTATGGTCCTTGTATGATTCTGGCTACAAGTGGCTTACAAAGCGGTCGCTATTTGGCGATTTTTGTTCTATTGTGATATGAGTTCCACCAATGGAAGTCTCCAAAAATCAACAGATTTTTCGCCAGATACAAAAAATAATTCGCCACCTGACCATTTTCGCCAGAAAAAAAAAGGGCTCATGAGCCCTGTTGTTGAGCTTAGTTATGCAAAAACAACCCCCGCGCCTGCTGCTCGCCCCCACCCCCAAAATCAGTCGATGACATAAACAAGTTTTCAAAAGGCACAGCACTCAGAGGCTGGTCCAGAGTGAACCAGCGCCCACCCACTATATGCCCATTATGACTGAGTAGTAAAGGAACCCCAACTGAGTTAATATTTGGTTTCACCTTGGTAACCCATTCCGCATTAGGTAAGTCCCATATATATATATAGGTGATTAGTATACATATTATGGATCATACAGATATAAATAGTAAGTAGGTAATGCAACATGCGAAAACATTACTCACTAATTAGTGAGTAGGTAGTAAAACCAGCAACTGAGCTAACTGGACGCCAATAGAAAACTGTTTAAAGACCACTTACCATCCATATTTCATGTGGCCAGTCGGTGCTGCTAGTGGACATAATCAACCTGCAAAATATATGCACTAATTAACCAGTTTGGCAAGTAGGGGAACTGGGAACTGGGATGGCAGGCATGAACACATTGCCAAGAAGCGGTACAACTTTGATTTGAAAAACACATGATATGGAATAGAAAGTTGTGTATGTTGAAACCCTGCCAACTATAAATAAACCAAAGCAACCAAAAAAGGGGAAATACAAAGAAAAAATTGAAAGGATCCATGTCCAAGAAGACAAATGACCCACCTAAGAGGGGGGACCAAGTCTTGGGGTCCTTTGTTTGTCGTCTGCCTAGGCTTTGTGTATTTGACTTTTCCCTATTCACGCATCTTTTAGTTTCAGATTATTTACTCAAGATTCTTGACTTTTTGGAGACTTCTTTTGAGTAGCTGTTCAATTCTTGTGTGACAATGGTTGTTCAGTGCAAATTGAACCTCGGCACCTACCAATATACCATGAGTGGATCATGGCTAGAAGCTCAGTGATTTTATTGTTAACCTGCAACCATAGTGATTAAGAAAATAAAAATGTTTGGTTCAATCTTTTTTTTTTGAACATTGTAAGTTTTTTTGGATATTTATCTAGTATGACAATGGGTTTGTTTATGCACATGCACAGAAACTCCACAAATAATTGTGTATAAGATTTACTCTCATTCACATATGTACACACACACTGAATACATTGCACATACATCACTTCATCAATGGATATTTGTATGGTATGGACCATAAGGAAATATTCACCATGCATTTTCTAAAATGGTAAAACACGTTGTAACTTACAGAATTATTCTACACACATAAAAAAAAGCAGAAAGTAAACATTTTATGAAGATGTGATATGTAACATTTCCAAGATTAGATACACTCTTATCAAGGAGTATGCCACCTTGTCATTATTTTCATACTGGCTGTGAGCTCAATATAATTCTTCGCGTTCTTCTATTTACAATCCCAACATTATATTTAGAATTTACCCTTCTTCTTGCATTCTACAACTTTGGCAGGCTGCAATGTATTGTGAAAGAATTGAGATTTGCAGAGTCAATTAAGGTGAACCCTTGATTATATGCTCTCAAGTAGTTGGAGCCTCCCATCATCAAAAAATAAGTGAACATACTTGTACAAACCATGCAAGAAAGAAGAAACCTCTGCCAAGTAAAGGCCCTCTTTTCCCTCAGTTAGGTACAACAGGCTTGAGGATGGTTTTTTCCTTAATGAGGGCCCTTCCTCTAATAGGCCAGGATCATGGTGACTGAAAAGGTAATTCATTTTATTGTTGGCTCAAATGAACCGAGAATCCATTGTGAGGGAAGAGAGTCACATACAAAGCAAGGATCCTTTAAGAAGAAAGCTAGGCAACTCCAAAGAGTGGATCAGTAAAGGAGGATTTTTGACTGCATGGTGAAAACAATGACACATACAGCTTAGTCAATGCAT
>Ga0209611_10008594_pt1 | contig 15868 bp, 7 predicted proteins | sample S1TSphgellanicum_3_FD_187693 | JGI IMG/M metagenome (GOLD analysis project Ga0209611, IMG submission 187693) | Host-associated microbial communities from peat moss isolated from Minnesota, USA - S1T2_Fc - Sphagnum magellanicum MG (SPAdes) (version 2) | ecosystem: Host-associated > Plants > Peat...
GCCAAGATTGGCAATCAATGTGCTGGAGGTGATGGAGCAGGATCAAGTAGCAGTGGAGGGAACAAATCAAATCAAGCTAACAGAGGTGATGCTCAGATCAGACAAAACACACCATACTTTACATCTTGGTGGTCAAAAGGAAAATCAAAGTCGAATACGGATGATGATGAAGATGATGATATTTCACCCTCCAAGAGACAACCTCAAGAAGAGGAGGATGAGAGTGCTCAGAAGAAAAAATGTGAGATAACTGTTCTCCCAGGTCCTGGAGGTTCATTTTGGAATACAGAAGATAAGGAGCTTCATGAAGCACCTGCACGGTTGAATGATGCATCAATAGACGCTGAACTTGCCTTTGAGTTTGATATGAATGGGAAGTTTGGTAAACAGATATCTGTGACAACAACAACAACATTCGATCTTGGGAACTCTGCACCAAGAAGACCATTCAGAGATTCATTTGGATGGTATCATAACCCCCTCATGACATCCTTGAAAAATCAGCCTAGAGATGCCAGATTGCAACATTCTGATTTAGTGATGGGGAATACCAAAGATGGAAAGTTAGTTCTGAGACAAACTCAAACCTGTTCTAATAATGATGCATTAGGAATGGGTGTAGATGCCCAAATAGGCTTCCAGGATACTCACATTGGAGTGAGTTTTACAAAAAACAGAACCACTGGAAAAACCTTTGCACGAGAAGAAGCCTATGAGAATTGTACAAGTTCGGATGTGTGGAGGGGCTTCTTATACCAAGACTTGAGTGCAAAAAAGAGGTCTTCAGCAGAATATGAGTTCACTTGCAATCTACCAAGGCCTGTACCACTTGCAGTTTTAGAGGACTCCAATGAAAAGTTCAAATACCTTGGCTCTGGCATGTGTGGAAAGATAGAGCCAACCTTTGTTGGTGTATGGGGCATTAAACCAGAGGACACAAACACTGCTTCAAAGTATGTGTTTGATGCACAGAGAACTTTGAATGAGCTTTCCAAGATCAATGGGGAGACAATATGTTCTGAAATAACTCAGAAGTATCATGTGCCAATGTTTGTCAATCACGCCATGGACCACCTTCACAATGCCAAAGATAATGAGCTCTTAGGACAACGGGAGAGTTTGCCAGGTGTGATGAGAGTGGGTTTAGTAGGTATATGATGATGGTTTCATAACAGAATGCTGTTGTCATTCAAAAATCTGATTTCTGGCTAGTTAGACATTGTCTATTGTTCTTTATTCTATATCAAGCCGCTGTTGAAATAGGCAAAGAAAATACTAGAGATTGGTCATCTTCAATGGTGTCACCAACAGGTATAGAAAAACAAGCATCAGCTTAGAAACAACTGAAAAATGAATGGTACCATGTTTACCCTGTAACCAAGGAGTGTATCTGAGTACCCGGATAAGTGGAAATCACCTGTGTGGATATTTTGAATAGCATAGGTGTGCACAAGTTTGAAGGTTTTGAGTTTATAAACAGCTACTCTTCTTGGTTAGTACTAGTTTCACTAGCATTAATCCATGTAGCCAGCTCTATCTTCCTATGTGGGCTGGTGAGTTGAAAGGTTGTGATATCTGGTTCAGCCTGGATGAGTTTGGTAGGCTTTGAACCATGCTTTTGCATTCAATATTGCAGCTACCAATTGGAAATTTCTGGGATAGTTGAATGTGCAAGACAGGAACTTAGGTGAAGTTTGTCAGGTGAGTTTTCTCTGGCATGTGTGTGACTTGTGTTCCTAGGCCATTGATGAGAAATTTATTTGTTATCTACTCCATAACTGAGTCTGTAGCTGAGTCTTAGCAATGGATTGCAATGAGATTCTTCTCTTTACATGCATCTGGGGGAGTTGTTGATCATGGGCAATGCTTTAGGTTGACTGTGAGCAGTTCAGGTCATTAATAGTACCCTCCTATTTGAAAGGGAGCCCGACCTTGTCATTAAACAAATTCCTTTCTATTTGTTGTCTCTTTAGAGGGCCTATTTTCGAGACCTCTGGCCAACAGTGTGTGTGGGGTTTTGGGGTTGATGACTAACATAGTATCAACAAGGTTTGTCCACAAGCAGACTGTTCAAATTCTGTCAGGCTGTGCAAAGATTTATTGCTTTCACTTAAGTGCAAGCCTTCAAACACTATGTCAGTGGCATCTCTGCAAATATCTAGGTCAAGCAAATGCTGTTATTGGGCCATGGTTAGGGTTAAATGGTTTGATTGGAATCTGGAAGAAAGAGTGCTGGTGGAACTTAGGGTGTCTGTTACTCTGCCACTTAACAATGCTCCAATGCAAGGTGCAGTTTCTGTTCTTTCTATCTCTGTGCCACTTGATATGCATGCCTGGCCCAAGAGCCTTTCTATGAAGCCTTATGACCTACCTGAACCTTCAAGAGTTCTTTGCTGGAGACTAATCGCTTAGACATTCAAGTCAGAACTCCCTGTTGCAACATTGCAGATCTCTTAATTAAGACTAGTCAAAATTAATGGGCAACAGCCAATATGCTTAATCTTCAAGAATTGCAACTTATGCATCAGGGGTACATCTGGAGGGTGGTGAGTTCACTCTGGTTATTTGTTGCAGTTTGAACAAGCTCGAAACATGAGTTTCAAATGGAAGGACAAAGGAAGGACAAGTTTTCTGGCAACAGTTACCACTTATTTAAATCTCAAGATTTTGAAGGAGATTTTGTGAGTACGAAGGCAGTTCATTGCACTCTAATGCTATGAAGGATGCTTCAATCAAGCAAAACTGCATCAGGATTCAAATGCTGCATTTCAGTTATCAAGAAAATTTATATTTGACTGCCCTGTGACAAACTGCCTCATTACTATCCTGTGGTTGAAGTCCAAAATATGAGCTCACCTTCCCTGCTTGCCATTAGGCTGCAATCTGGTTCCTGGATACCTGCTTTGCCACTAATTATTACATATTTGAATATCACCACTGGAATACATGCAGTGGATAATGATTAGTTACTTTGAAACTAGACTTTCTGCAGAATTCAGTTGTGGGTTTCAAGGATGCATGTGGCTGCAATGACTGGATTTGGGGTTCATATGTGTTTGTATGAGAAGCCAAAGGTCATGAGGATCCTGGGTTGTTCTCTACTGGTGAAAAACCCTACTATGAGACTTTAGGGAGTGAGTCTAGAAACATATGGTCAAGGAATGCTAGTAAGTACCTGGGACATTGTGATGTGTTGTTGGCAACAATCACATATTTTGTCCACGTAGTATGTATTTGACATTGGAGCTGCTGATATTTTCACAGGTTAGTTAGTATGTACCCTAGGCCACTGCTAATCATATCTATTGTGTTTGGTGGTTTAGTGGGAGTGCCTTGGTATGGGGTTCAGGTGCGGAAACACAATCCAAGTTTAGGGTAAACATTTTCACTCTCAAATTGTCTCTTCTCACCTGTTGATTTCCAAATTTTGTTTCAGCCTTCAATGTAGTTATTTGCAGTTTATCATCAATCACTATCATTGCATTTCCTGGAGAAGTTCAGTGTGTTTTGCTGCATTTGAGTTGGTGAGGTTGGTGTTGCGTTGAACACTGGAAGAGTATGTGGATAGAGGTGTATTGTGGAGTTTATGTAATATACAATTCTTACCATTGATTATACAGGAAGCCACTAAATGGCATCAATTTTGGTCAGTGAAGTTGACAAGTGACAGGATGCATGTGTGCTTTGTACATTATTGGCACTATGGCAGGACATTAATGACAATCATTGCCATGAACACCAAAATAACCTTCATCAAAGAATTGTGCAAAGTGGTTGCAATTGGCAGTGGAGAATGGAGACCCTGCCAAGGATGTACATAGTAGTGTCACACATATGGGAGCTTTACATCCTAAAGCCACTTGCTCTTTCAAATTGCTGGTGCCATGTCCCAGTAATGGTTTTAATGATGGTGTGGAATCAAATCATCCAAATGGGGTTTCCAATATGAGTTAGGCGATTTGCTGCAGTAGCCAAATAATGGCTGCAAGATCATGACCTACTGCAGTTCTGTGACTTGACAGTTTGACACCATCACAATGGTAGGCAGTTTGGTAAGGGCAGCGGTCATGCATTAGGATGGTGATTAGATGCAGCAACAGCAGTGCATCAACATCAGCCACATTCTGTTCAAGGTGCCAATGATTAGTTGTGAATCTAGGAAGAATTCTCAAGAGCATCATGGGTATTGCAGGCACCCCCTCGGACATTGTGTACGTTAATGAAGTGGTGAAGAGCAATGAACTAGACTGCAACGTTCCACAGACCATAAGAGGAGAAGAAAATCAAGCAGAAGTAACAAATAGATAACCGAATTCCAGGTCCAAAAGTGGTCTCATTCAGTATGTTGTGTTGAATAGAATTCAATTCTGCCTATTAAAATAGTACTAACTTGAATTCATTGAACTGGAACCGTATTACATATCCATTGGTTAAAATACCAATGTCAAATCCATCAATTTGAATTTGTGGATCACCAAAACCATCCAATGTTGTGATTTGCTCAATTCTCCATATCCTCATGCTCGGTTGCAGGTAGATCTCCAGAGATGTGGGAGTCCAGCTCTTATACTTGGATGCATGACCTCTGAAAGGAAAGAATGGCCAGGGTAAGGAGATTAATATACTGCATATCCTGTAAACTTGACCTTCAAGTTCTTCTTACACTAGTTGAATTATTTGTCACCTAGAGACAGATTTTTGCAGGCATTAGACCTCTACAGCCAGGCTTGCCCACTAGCTTTCAGGAGAAAGTGAAATGAAAATAAATTGAAGTTGGAAATTTTCAGTGCAGGCTCAAGTTAGGTTGAGCATAGTCTTTTAAATCAATACATAACACCATATCGTGGATAACAATTCTTCTTGTGCAGATTCTGCAGTTCCCAACCTAGCTCCTGTTCAATGATTTAATTCATAGGATATACAGCAGACAGCCCTTGCAGCTGGAAATGATAACTGCATGTAACCTCTCTATAACGCAGAAGGATTAATGAAGTAGCAACATGAATATTAAAAAGCCACAAGTCATCATTTGACAGTGATTGTGTCCACCAAGGTAGAACACAATCAAAATTTTGAAGGTCAATATCATATATCCATGTTTCTGCTTTTCCAACAAGAGTCAGGACTGTAGCAGGTAATTTGTTTGCAAAACAGACTTCTGTAGGGATAAGCTTTGGAATTCAGTTATCAGGCAATCAATGGTGGTTAAGAGACCCTGGAAGATGTCCCTTTGCAAAAGCATTCAAGACTTTAACAAGAAGGAGAAGTATCTTGCAAAATGGAAATGCAAATTGTAGACTCACACAGCTACAGGTGAGTGCCTGTAGCCTCTATTCCGCAGAAATGCGGTGTGATATGTCCCTCAAAGTTCAGAGGACAAGCTGATAAGTGAAACAAGGATGACAAGTCCAACATATTCAGAAACAAAACAAAGACATGAAAATGCAGTGCAGTAAACAGTTGCTACTGTATAAGCTGAAGTTTTGAGTGAATTATTGTGAGTCGACTATAAGCCATTGACAACTGCTCTCATTGAGCAGTCATTGAATTTCCTTTGATTTCACAAGAAACTTCCTATCAAAATTTCTTGATGAAAATCGGTGCTAGAATTGAAAATTGGGTGGAATTCTGAACAAAAATATGAGATGCCTTCATCCTGCAACACTTCCAATTGACAACTTTAGTCATTGGAATTGAGTATAAAATGCTTCTTTCCATAATTTGTTTAGAGATGCCTAAGGATGTACTAGAATGTAAGGGAGGTTTCCTGTCAGCACATGTACTCATTTAATTTTAAATCCCTTACAATTCTGAGTGCGCTGTAACTTGGGCAGACCAAGCTCTATCTACCTGCACTGCTTGTCTTTGAGCTAGAAGACATTGTAGAACATGAAGATGTTTTGACAGGCAAGCGCACCAAACAAAGTAACAGGTGGCTACATAATTGAAGAAGAGTAGGCAGCAATTACTAGGCATTTGTGGACTGGACATGTGAGTGTTCTGACTGATTGCTAATGATGAAGCATTTGCAAGAGTGCAATGTGCAGTTGTTCTTGTGCCCTGAGGGGCTAGAGTAATTCCTTCACACATCAAGTAAAACTATGAAGCCTGATAAATGGCAGGGTCGTTCACACTACGTACTTTGCTGGGTACCTTTAAATAGCTACTTATGGGTTTTGTGATGCTAAGCTTCTTTTCAATTCAGTTAGTAAACCTGATGAGGCAACAGGATTGACCCACATCCTTGTAGAAGATTGCGTAGTACAAGAATGTAGTTTCAGATAACCAGATTAAGTGTTTGGCTAAATACTACAAGAGTCGTTCAATCCAACGGACTCAAATAAGATAATTAAATTCTAACTAACTAACCATCCAGTAAATGGTCATGCTGTGTAGTAACAAACTGTGTAACTATGTAACTATGTACCAAAATTAGTGACATCAAAGCCTTTCACATGTGCCTTCCAAATAACAATCAATGTCTTCAACACCTTCCCTTGAACATTACAAATCATACTCTAGTTTCAATGTGAGCAAACAAAATCATAACGATCCCAAGAATGGAATCATATTTTATTCAAAACTTGCAACTCCAAAAGAAATCTTCTTACTCAACCAACTTCTTTTGCAAATATGTATCAAAACAGTTGAAACCACTATTTAATTTTGTGTATCCAACATTTTAGAAATATATACATATACATGTATGGAGTTGTCTTTATACAATATTATTTTCAATATATTGATATACATTATTTTGAAAATTTGAAATCAACGTAATGAATAAAAAATACCCCAAAAAACTTTTTCAACAATTGTAACCACTACTGTTATAATGTCAAAGGATTCTTACCTAACTTTTGACAAATTTTAATAGTTGCTTATTTATTCTTTATACAATTTTTTAACTATAAAATTTAACATAATAGTACAAAAATCACTTTAAAGATTTTAAAAGAGTTTTTTAAAAGATGCCAAAAAAGGTGTTTATAAGCCAAGGTGCTTGATTTTCAACAAGTACACCACTCTTTTAGAATTTGTATAGTAATGTTAAAATGACAATCTACTATGGTATCATTGATTAAACGAGGAATTACATGACTAGTGGTTAATGAACTAAGAAAATCCGTGCAAAGAAAAATCATTTTAGAAATTTTTTAACATACATGTTAAGACCAAAAAAAATTGAAATTCACCAAAAAAAAGGATTATGATATGGACTTATGAAAATATGACCCATTTCAAAAATTAAAAAATCCATAAGCTTTTTTATTTTCAAGTTCCTTTAGCAATTTTTTTGCATCTATGTTCTTATTGTTCTTATATAACATATATTGAGTCCCTATTTAATATCCCAAATAACAACCATACAAAAAAGGTATAAAGAGGTAAGTATAGAAAATCAGTTCATAGTTTTCAATTTAAAAATCCATTATTACATATTTGGTGCATATATGTTATAATTTTTTATATAGATGTTTTTATTTCAAGTTGAGATTCAAATCTAATGGGTGTTTGCACGCTAAAATGTCCATTTTTGGACATCATTGCATCATTTTTTTTACACTCTCATGGATTCACCTATGTCTCATGTTAATTTTTTCTTCATTTTGTGAAAAGGGATTCATTTATATAATTTATTGTGATATAGAACTAAAATCATTTTAAATAAATATTTTTACATCACATGGGGAACTTTTGACTATAATCAAATTACAATGTCATAATCCTCAATAAGTTGAAGATCAATTCATTATAATCATGGTTTGTAATAAAATAACACCATTTTCTTTCCAAAACTCAAAATCTATGTTTTAAATTGAAAATGAGGCCTTGGTAACCATTTCAATATCATATGAAAGTTTGATGGACTTTTAATGACACCAAAAAATAATGAAAAAGGCAAAGTCTTTCATGTTCACATTTTTTGAAATTGAGATGAATTTTTTCACAAAAATTGAAACTTAGGCTATATTATAGTGACATGTGGCATTATTTTATAAAAAATATGAATAATTTTATGAATACAAAAGTTTATATTGTTGGCCTTAAAATACAGTGTGAAAATTTTTCCTAAAATGCACTCCATTATGGACACAAAAATGTTCCACTCTAGCTTGCAAATGCCCTAATCACAAATTTGATATATTGTTGATTTTATGGCATGTTAATAGCATGTAAATGCATGACATTTTATAAAAAATTGCATTGTGACACAAAATGTCAACCACCATATTTTGTAACCACCCAAAACATTCTTGAAAAAAAATAAGGGCTTAAGGGGATGGTGTGCGTCATGATTGAATGTTTGCACTCCATTATTAAATGTCATGTACTTTGTTTCTATAGATGATAGAACATTGTAGGGCTTTAAACAATGGAGGAAATTCACAAATCTTTCAAACCTATTGAAAAAGAAAAAAATGCTATAGTTATGTGTTTAATAAGGATCTTGAACTAATGGTGAAAGTGGAAGGCTTGTGGATGGTCATTCATCAAAAGTTTTGTATTCTTGCTTTTAGGACTACATTTTTAGGCATTGCTAAAAGGTTTGTAATGGAGATGAAAGGGAGGAAAATGAATTCATACATGTATTATGGAGAGTGGACAAACTGAGAACAACAATGGTGAAAAGGTTATGTGGCACAAAATTATTGAATGATAATGAGGATGACACAATATTTAACAACGAAGGAAATTTGGTTTGAAATGGGAGATACATGAGTGTTATTGTGCTAGAGGTGGTTGTGTAGTAGATGTAGTTCAACAAAAAATTACTATTAGAGGTTGACTAAAAGGAAGGCCTAAATAAGTAAACTAAGCAAAATAATGTTGTTAAAAAACACAATTACTCAATCTCTAACGGAGGATTATGACAACCTAGTGGAAGTTTCAAAATAGCTCATAGGGTTAATGATGGAATTAGAGAAGTTGAACAACCCATAATTGTCTATCGTTGTGAACATGTGGATGAAATCAAAATAGGATATCACAAATGCTTTTGAACACCTTACAAAGGCAAGAAAAGTAGAATATTCAAGAAAATATGCATCGATTATGAAGGTAGTAGGTTAATGGGTGAAAACACATTACGCTATCCATAAAATGTTGTCACAAAACAATTTTTACAAGATTCTAAAATTTGTAATTAGTTGTGTTATTAAATATAATTGACCATTACATTAAAACATGGCAAATATGACTATAGCCATGACTAGGTTTATAGTGGTAAATACCATTCATGACTACATGACTATGTACTGAATATGGACACATAATTTATCCATTAGGGTGAACCCATCCTTGGCTAGTACCACTAAGAACACCTTCAAGGAAGGGTTAAAGAACCAAAAACATCCAAATCATTTTTCTAGACCTTTTTTGTTAAATGTTTTCACAATTATAAATTATTATTTTTTCATGTTTATCAATTATAATAATATAGGGCTTGAAATTTATTTGGGAATTTTAAAACTTGGAAAATTTTTAAATTTTACATTCTTGATTAAAATGGCTCCTTAAAAAATCGATAGCCTCAACTTTGAAAATCCATAACTAAACCATATTGAATCAACTAATTGTTAAAAGAAAAACCTAAAAAAATATGACTTCCAACTTATCTTACTAAAACAATTCATAAAAAATTCATAAATCATGTTCCAAATTTGTGTTCCTAATCAAAAAGTTCAAGGAAAAAAATATGCATTACATTCCTGAAACGTTTTCTAAATGTAATGATTAAGAACATCAAAATACACAATATTTTTTATATTATTGAAATTTCAAAATCTATGGAACCTAATAAATGTATGAAAAAAAAATTAAAATGAAAATGTTCATTTAAGTGTTTCCTATGATTTTTCAAAGGTCGATAGGTGTAGGAAAATCAAGATGTGACATTCCTAGTGGTATCACCCAAGGACACCCATTAGTCAAATTTTTGTTCTAGTCATAAATCCTATGGAATATATTATATAATTCAATTCAATTTAATCATTCATTAAGTAGGTATGAATAGTTAAATAGGGAGGTAGGCATAAGTATGTAGGTACAAAAGAATGGGTAAGTAGATAGGTTTAAGTAGGTAGGTAAGTAGGATCCAATTTATTTTTTGGTGGGAAACTTTTATTATTGCTTCATCACAAGTAATATTTGCACTTTGAGTATATTTAAAGCATGTGTTGTGTGTAGACTAATATTTTTTTATTTACTTATATAATTCATAAATTTGAACTTGTTGATAAAGAATATGGGATAAATTTACAACATTATTTCACATCATCCTTTGCCCCATACAAAAGTACCCAACTTTGACCATTATTATCTTTTTCATACTTTATCCAAGTGAAAATAAATAAATTTCATTCTTATAGATTTTTCCAAGATCTACACATTTGTCAAAAATATAAAACCAAAATATCAAGTAATTTGAAGGAAAATGCATTTGAATCTTCACTATTTCATAAAATGATATTTGGAAGATTTTCATTTACTTTTTTTTTTTCATAAAATGATTTTAAAATAAACATACTTAAAATCAACATGGTTTTTATGGTATATATATATATATATAATATTTCCCCACCTTTTAAAGATATAATAAATAAACAAAAATTGTATAAACGTTGTGTTATATTTATTTGTAACTATAAAAAATATTTAAAAAGAAAATATGTTATCAATGAAACTTATAATATTATTTACAGAAATTTTAAAACTTAAAAAAATATAAAAATTATTTAAATGTCATAATTATTAATTTATACACATATTTTTTTAATTTTAATATTTTTTATCAAATTTTATGTTGAATAGTAATTTATTTTTTCAGTTCATTAAATGTGATTTAATATAAATTATTTGTAAAATTCCAAGTTGCATGACCAAATACTTTGATAAATTGAATTAAAATTAAAAATTTATATTCTTTGATACCCATCACGTGTAAAGATGAAAAACGATGCCCTTTTGGGGCATGTGGATTTTTTGAAATTCCTTGGATATGATTATAAAATATATTTCATTATTTAATGTAAAAAATTTCAAAATATATAGTCATTTAAATAAAACCTTGAGCAAAAGTCCCAACTTGAATGTTTTATTTATATTCTAGGAATCGATTTTGTATTTAATTTTAAGGTTTCAAAAGCTTTCAGAATTTGTTTTCCATTTTGTGAAAAAAGTGAAAAAAATGAAGAAAAATTTGCCAAATTTTTTAGCTAGTATCCAAAAATTCACATTAAATAATTAGTGACTCTAAAGCAAAATTTTTAAAAATTATGAGATATTAATTATTTATTTGTACACTAATTATGTGTTTGATCAATTACAAGCTTGTAATGTGTTTATTAGGTGCATATGTCTACCTTTTAATTCTTGTCTCTTGTAATTCATAATATTTTAATGTTTCAAATGGCATATTACTAAGTATTTATATGGTGATGGTGAAGAAATTTTTTAATCATGTACTTGTATATATCCATGGTTACAAGAATATGACTAAACACAAAAAACGACACATCTAACTATATGATTAGAAAATGGTCATTAATCATATTTGTCTTAGTTAGAAATGTCAAGTTTTGGCGTAATGGATTAAAATGATAAAGGATTCAACACTACAATGTTATATATAATATAATCACATTGTATGAATTTCTGGATAGTTTTTGAATAGCCATAAAAAATGGACTTTCATGAACATATTTTTCTTAGTGCTTTAAAAATTTATAACAATCTATAATCAATGAGTTTGGAATACATGCACCTTCACACAAATTTTTTAGTAATAAAGGACTCAATGGTAATATGATGTGCTAACATTAATACCAAGGAAAACTTTTTGGAAGGATTTTGATGATGAAATTTTTCTATGTACTTTGAATTATGGTTTTTTCTTATTAAGTCCTTTATTTAGTGAAAGTAATAGTTTAGAAACTTATCTTTCAAATTTAAGTTCTTTGTAAGCTAAACTAAGATTTTCCATAAATATTTTTATAATAAATTTTTGATGATAACGTGTCAAATGACTTGTGTGATTCAAAATATTCTACTTTCACACTACTTACATAATGTTCATTTATGCAATTATGGACTTCCACATGTGCTTGAAAATGTTATGCCTTACTATGTTTTCACCTTAATATGTGGTTTAAAAAAGAAGGTCAATTTTTGTAAACAAAATTGTGATGTTGTGAAACTTCTTTTTCAATTGTTGTAAGGACTAGGTTATCATAGTAGTAGTGTAACGCCATTTCTTTTGCATCTTGTTGAACATGACAACTTAGGATGAATTTTTTATGATTAAGCATTGCCCATTTTGTGGTTTGAAATTCACACCTATGTGGACATGGAAGCTAGTGTTTTGCAAACACATGTATGGGTTCGCTCACATTAAAATAAGCCATAGGATGTGTAACACATGTTTCATTTTTCATTTTTTTGTGTCAAAAATTGTACTAATGTTACAAGTCTTTAATTTTTTTAGATGACCATGTTTTTAATATATATGGAAACATGTGGTATGATTTGGAATGATTTTAATAAAAATAAAGTATTCAAAATAATTCATTAAACGTTGTATCCAATGTTTATTAAATATTGTGAGTCTTATTTTTGGGGAATTTCTTTTAATATGACATATTTTGGAAAAGGTTCTTTAAAGAATATTTACATAATAATATACTGTAACATCTTGTTAATTGAAATTTGAATTTTTTAAACTTTCAAATGAAAGATTTCTAAGTTTTGAAAATATTTCAAGATAAGCAATCACTTAAAGTGGGCTAGTGTGGTTCTTATTAACATGGAGGCACCCACATGTATCTTTGTTGCTGTACAATTGTGCATTTTAGGAGTTCCTCCAAATCCATCCACATGAGTTGTGAGGGGGAAATGCATGATGTTTGGTGGAGCATTGCGAGCATTTAAAAACTTAACATTTTGATCATTTTGGAGTCAAAGTTGAAAGCACTATGACCAAAGTTACTTCCCAAGCATTATGTTTAATCTCCTAAAGGTACAAGTTCTAGTAGAGATACCATTATTGTCCTACACTTGTTGTAATACATAACAATTTTTTTTTGTTGACATTCCCTAGAGGAAGAAAAATGGAAACCTTTAACAAAATTTTGAAGTTGAAATAACAAAACACAAGGAAAAGTCTTCAGGTGAGAATTATGAAACCAATGTTTCACTCTAATGTTCCCATTGTGAAATAGGGGGATTATTATATTTTTTGCATTGTAAAACAAACCATTTCATGTTTGCGTAGAGAAAATTCAAATTTTTCCTGATGGTCCATAGGGAAGTTGATGGTTGTGATACCATGTAGAAGATTGATTATTACAAGAATGTGGTTGCATTTAAAGCTTGCACATTCATATTAAATGTCTAGTTACATGCTACAAAAGTCATTCAATTCAATGAACTGAGATAAAGTTAATTAACATTTAACTAACTAATAAATAAATGGTCATGTTGCATAGTAACAAATTGTCATTGGACATTTGGCTATGTAACAAAATTAGTTATGTCAAAGCTTTTCATTGCAAATTGAATATAATAATCAATGTCTTCAACAATCCTTGCATTAATCTCAAAATTCAATAGATGTGACATCATTTTGTGAATTGTCATAAATAAATATTACCTTTTGATCCTTACAATTTTGTCTAAGCCTTATTTGAGTTCTGTTGTCTCCAATGTTACTTGCTTCTAGGTGGAGTGAACAAAATAAAAGGATTTGGCAAAGAATTTGCTGATTTTCAAGAATGATTTTCTAGATTTTCTTTAGCAGTCCCACATGTAGATTGAAGTCATGGTACATGTGTGGAGCATTTAAACATTGTAAAAAGCCATGAAGATACCATCCATGTAAATGTGAGCATAATTGAAGCATACTTGAAGAACGAACTTCAGATCATTCCATGCCTCATTTGAAATGTTTTTCTCTTCATCCATGCAAAGTGTTCAAGTTTGAGAGAGATCTACTAATAACAGTCACAAAGCATATACATGCAACATGGAATTCATTACAAAAGAATGTGGCTTTTCTCACACAAAAAGTTGTGACATGAACCATGGGTGAAATAAACTTTGTGGTTTCATTCATTACAATGTACAATATGTGATGTCTATTGTGGCATATGGTACAAATTAAAATGACAATTTGACATTGGGTAATGACATATATGATACAAATGTATTCAAACATCGGTGTTCTGACTTCTTTCATATTTGAATATTCCATATTTTAACTTCCACTTTTGCTACATGGTTTGATAAAGGTTGTTGAGCGAGGATTTGACCTTTCTTTTTTTGTGAACTATCTTTCCCAAGTGCTAGACCATATCTTTCTTTTTCCCAGTGGGAATGCAAGTAACTCTGCTTTCATATACTGCTGTGCCCTGGAATATAAACTATTTTGTGAGGAACTGATGTCATGATTTCCTCAACTTGTAACTTTACTTGGAAGAACAAAATTTCTGCCTGGAGTGAAGAATGTGGAATTCACCAAGATTTCTCTGTTGAATATGGAAAGCAGCGTGGAGGTGGAGTTTCCAGGTGACAGGATCCGGAGATACTCCTGGCGAGATTGGTAATGATCCAGGCAAACAGGTTATTTGGCATTAGACTTTGAGCCACCCGAACCACAAATGGCAGACATCATTCAATGTTTTCATATACTGATGAGGCAACACGCACCAATGGGTGTCTGTGAATTCAACACTCAGCTAGACCTTGATTCAAGAATTTTCCAAATTTCCCCCAATAGCTAGAAATCGGTAAATTGTACACGACTTGGTCAGTGGTTTTTTTAGGTCAATTTTTTGCATTTTTTGCAACCTGAAATATGATTTTGACACATGCAAAGGAATTTTGTGGGAAAATAGCTCTAATTTGCCAGACTTTGGGGAAATAAAGCTAACAGGTTACAGCAGGTAGCCAAAATATTAAATGACTACCATAGGCACTGATGTTTGGCACAAAATAATTCACAAAAAAGTATAGTTGATATTTATTGAAATTGTTAAGAATCAAACTCCCAACTTGTGAAAGACTATTTATTGTCCCAACCATTGGGTTACTATTCCAAATACACAACAAAAGGTGTACTTTGCATATTTATTCCTCAACTGTTGAAATTTTGGAAAATTAAATTTGCAACTGCCTAACCTCATTTTTAAAAAACAAATGAATATTTGGGAAAGAACTGCTGAACTTCAGTAGTATTTTAAAAAATTACTCCCATATTTGGTCTATAGCCAAATTTGGCTAATTCTTCATGTGGATGATTGTCAGTTTGGGTACTTCACAAAATTGCAGAAAATAGAACCCTGGCTGGGGTTGATGATGGTTAAAAAGATGCCTGCCCTGTTTCATTTTAAAAAGCAGAGTAAGTAAATTCAAACGCAAAATTCTGCCCCAAGCTAATATTAACCACTGCCTGTTCTCAAGCAACAACAAGATTTTCTGAAGTTTCACACCAAGAGCTGCACTCAATAACTTTGCACCCAATGAATTGAGTCTAGATTCAGACATTTCCTCTTCCGACCGTAACCCTAAAGCTTTACTTAAGCAGCTTGATTCACCTACTCCATCCCGAGTCGTGCTCTAGCGCCTCCACTTTTCTAGCTCCGTTGTCTGTCTGGTACTCCTCTCCGACGTTCGCACAAGGCCTGCGCACATCCACAGGAAAACGTCCGCTCAGCCACGAAAGGGCGGTCCGACAACCGAGCCCCGCTCTGCTCAGAGGCCGTTGTGTGGGCCGACTCGCACATCCGTTCCGCTCAGCAGCTCCGCTGCGGCAAAAACGAAGTTTATTGGCTGGAGGGCAATAGACAAGCCGTTGGAGGAAGAAAATGGC
>Ga0209611_10008596_pt1 | contig 15863 bp, 12 predicted proteins | sample S1TSphgellanicum_3_FD_187693 | JGI IMG/M metagenome (GOLD analysis project Ga0209611, IMG submission 187693) | Host-associated microbial communities from peat moss isolated from Minnesota, USA - S1T2_Fc - Sphagnum magellanicum MG (SPAdes) (version 2) | ecosystem: Host-associated > Plants > Peat...
CGTTGGAAAGGTCTCGACGAGATCTACAACTTTGCTTCAGACTACAAATCGATCGGAGGTCTGCTCCGAAAGTTATGAAGCTTCAAAGTCGCAGGAGTCGCGAGTTTGCGCGATTTCGGGACTCCCACGCGGGAGTCTCGGGAGTCCCGGGACAAAATGGCCATTTGGATGCCACCCCCGTGACGAGTCACAGAGTATACTATAAGGGGGAAGTGGTTGGCTTCCCCAAGGGGGGAAGATGTTGGCTTCTTCACCAAGGGAGTGAGGTGGTGGCTTACTCTCGAGCCCGGAGTGTGTGTGTGTTCAAAGTGAGTCCGAGTTCACCCGTGGCTTGTCCCAACACCAAAAAGGTTCCATGATGAGTTCTAAAGGGGAAGGTGATGGTTTCCCCAAGGTCCGGGCCGTGGTGAGTCTTGTGTGTCCGTGTTGCCCGTGGCTTGTCCCAACACCAAAGGGATCCAAAATGAATTCTAACCATTTTGTGTGGTTTCATGCAGGCCCGTGTGAGTGAGTAAGCTTGTCAATTCTTCCTAGTCTTTCCCAGGACTTCTAGCACGCCCCTCTCACCCCCTCTAGTGCTGGAAGTCGGGATCGTGCCCCAAGTTCTAACTCCTTTCACATTGCCACATACTTAGACCCTCAAGGGGTTTACGAGGAACTTGGGAACGCGACATTGATAAATTGACATTGATAAGTTGAATTAACAATGGAAAATGTTAGTAGTCTATGTGTTCAAGACACCGTTTGCCATTTTAATGACAATGGTTTATAATGGTAAGATGTGTGTTGAAGTATGTGGCAATTGTGTTAGGGGATGGTTGCAAATTTGGTAGGATTCTAATATATTCATTATCTCCTCATGAATTGTAACAATTGAAACAAAGCTACCAAAAATCCTATATGCATGCAACTCAAATGTTTGAGGAATCAAATAATTGAATGTCCATGTGGAGTTTTTAGTGGAAAATTTATTAACACGATCAAATGCATGAATAGTAATATAGGTTTGACAAGTCAAAGGGGCACACCAACAACTATTGAACTTGCCATGCACCTTATAGAAGTGTAAACAACCATTAAGCCTCCTAAGCTTGGGGAGGAGCTAATACCAAAAATGAACATGAAGAAGAGCAAAATACCATATAAAGCTCTAGACCCTTACCAAATGACAAAGGTACACTTTCAAACTATTCTATCATTAAAAAAATTAAACATTAGTATTGTATAGCAGAAAGGTGTGGTATGTAAAAAATAACTAGCAATCAATAGCAATAAGTATGATGATATGATGAAATTTGGGGGAGGTGTGATTGGGATTTGGTTGGATTTCAAAGTTTTTTTAATAAAAAATTCCTTGTAGGCCAAACTAGTGTTAACATTCAGGCGCGTTCCAATGCATGCAAGGCAATACACACAAAATATGAAATGAGATCCCATAAGTTATGCTTGTTATGTTTTGTAATCATTTTATTATACTAGTCATTAGGGGCTAAATGTTAAAATTGAATATTGATCCAAAGGAATCCTATAAGTGGTGAACATGTTGTTTTGAATGTGTAGTTTTAAATAGGGGATTCAGTTGCACTAATTAATCCTACCAAAAAGGATATCATTAGAATAGGCATGGTATCAAGGATTGGTGGTCAAACATGTTTCCACCATGGCACCCCCATTGAAAATAGGTGGTATCAAATGCAATTTGAACAAATTGTGGAAGGCAAAGGCAAAATTACACTACCAATCACAAATGAAAATGACAACCCACCATATTAAATGTTGAAAGATGTAGTGGGTAATAACTTGGCATGAAAAATAAATAAATTACAAAAGGCAAATGAATAGTTTGTGTGAATTAACGTCTTTGCCTCTAGGTATTTGGGCGTAGTTTTTATTGAAATGTTTTGAAATTTTGTTGTGTTTAACTAATCAATTGTTAAATGATTGAGAATCTTTTATTTCCAAGTAAATTTTCAATTGGTAAATCCATTTTACTTAATTTTATGTGTTTTGTTTCTTACATGGGATGTTGCAACTCCATTGCAACCTTTATATACATCCATTCTACTATGACCATAGGCTCATAACACCATCATTGGTTCCATCTTGTGTAGAAATGTGGGTAAAATATTGATTTAATGATAACTATAAACCCCATAAACTAACAATTGGTGGGCCTTGCATGAATTACTTTAATTTAAAGCTTCTTTTGATTAGTACTGAAAATATTAATACATATTCTTGTGAGCAGATTATTGTAGAATCTTAAATGTTGGTGCAAGATGGGTTGTTGTCTCCTTAGGAATGATTATGGCTTTGTGGTTGGACTTAAATTTAGCTTTTTGGGAACATTTCATCTTATCAATTATTTATTTATGCAAATGGTTATTTTTAATTATGCATTCACATAATAGTTAATATGAAATATTTTTTTGTTGGAGGCCTTGTCTCATTTAAATTACTATAAACTACTCATGTGGCATGAATATATTCCCCAAGTGGTGCAAAATGTGAAAAGTTCACATAATAATAATATTCCACATATCACAATCCTTACCAATGGCATTAGTGCATTTCAAATTTTTCAAATTTTTTTACCTTACATATCCCAAATGTGCCATGTGGCATGACATTGGCAGTCAACAAGAAATAAAATAGTGCATTTCTTAGGCACAAGATTTAGAACTTTGAATCACCCAATATTCAACCATGCATGAAGATTTTAGCACACAAATCCAACATTCCAAATACATTATTGCAATTTTTAGCACATTTTTTAGTTCATTATTTTTGCACTACATGGCAACATGTTATTAGTCAATTTTAAAATATAGTAATAAGCCATGCCCACACAACTTGAAAATATCGGACCATGTAATGAAATGGCACATGGATAGATCACGAACACAAGAATTGAATGGTTCAAAATATTTCATGGTTCTTAAATTAACTAATTCCTCAAATATCAATTGTGTGCCACGTGACATGAATTCATTTGTTATTCCTTAATCACACTATCATTTAGCTTTGATCTTACACTATTCTACCATGTGTAAAAATCCCAACAATTGAATCCAAATATTTATAAAATATCATTATCTGAATATTACAATCGTTACCATGTGTTTCATTAATGATAAACACATGTTTGAATTTTTAATTTTAGAAAACTAATTACAAACTTGTCACAAAACACCAATCACAAATATTAAAATTTCTTGTAATGTTTAAACTTAAAACTTCACATCTGGTAATAGATTTCAAAACAATAATTATGGTATTTAAATTTCACCCTTCATTATTGACATAAGCAATGTTTTTTTTTCTCTAAATTCCTATTGATCAAATATGTTTTAAATATTATTGGCCAAAGTTTGATTAATAGTCTATTTTGTTTCAAACAAATCAATAATCATTTGTTTATTTTGTTAATTATATCCCAAAAGTTTAATGACAAGATAAATATATAATGAGGCTCCATTTGACATCCACAAGTCAAAATTAGATGTTGTAGAAATACAATTTATTCATTTTTGGCAAAATATTTTTGTTTTGTTTTTTCCACCAAGTTAGACAATATTTCTTAAAAAAACTATCTTTTCGAAGGGAAGACCCCTCAAAGACACAAGTGTAAAACAAGATGCCTAAATCAAACATTTTCCACAGCTGAAGAAACAAGTGGGTTTTCACAATCTAAAGGCCAAGGTCTTGTACAAATTCTTTTTGTTGCACATTGTCTTTTTTGAGAAGATCTTTCGCAAGAAAAAAAAAGATATTGCATTAACCAACACATTAAGCCTTTTCTTTGCAAGTCATTTTTCAACAATTCCTTTTACTACATTATCCACCTTTTAAAAAATAAATTTGAAATAATGGAATAATCTACATCCATATTTTTTTCAAAACTATTATTTCATATGTTTTATAATATGTTATTAAACCTTTTTTTTCTTTGGTGCTTGAATTAAATGCAAATATAGGGATATTTTAACTAAAAATGCATCACATGATTGAAGATTACCTCATCAACATCTTTCCCATCATTAACAATATAATGCCCAACATAATACATTTTTATTATGCCCTTTCCATGTTCTCCTTTGAACATGCAATTTTTCAAGATTTGTTTACATACTTCCTTCATTTCCTTCTATTTTGTTATTTTCTATTTGAATACCTACATTTTCTTTCGATCTTATCAGATATTATTCAATATCAATTTCACTGACATGTATTTCATTTCCTCTCGAATCCATCAAATTTTCTTCAAAATATTACACAACAAGGTGTGTGTGTGTATATATATATATATTCAAAATATTATTTTTTCTGTATTTAGTGAGTTTTTAACTTATGTATGTTATGAAAATGAAATCAAAACATTTGCAAGCATTTAAAGTGGCAAAATACTTCACTTTTATTTCCTCTCTTCATATAAAAAAAATTGTGTGAATAATGTATACAACTAATACAATGTAAAATGTGAATAATAAACCTTGCACACAATCAACCTAAAATTATTAACATACAAAACATATGCAATAAAAAATAAATCTAAACACATACATATTCACAAAACACATATAAACACCATGAAAAACAAACCAAAAAAATAAATGATATTTTTTTTAACTCACCTTAAAAAAAAATTGAGCTTGAAGCTTGAGTTTCACGTTTCCTTTACCTCGCTTACATAGAAGCAAGGGTGAGGGGTAGTACCAAATTGAAGGAACCAAACCACAAGGACAAGGGGGAACAAGTGCAACATACAACAACAAGGAGCTAGGGAGCAATAGTAAGTCAAAAGAGGTACCTAAGGGAACCATAGCAACACATAATAATGAAAAGCCAAGGACCAACAACAGTGCATAGCAATGAGGAATAGTAACACTCAACAATGAGAAGCCAAGGAACAACAAACAATGCATGATAATGAAAAGCAATAGCGCCCAACAATGAGGAGCTGAGGAACGATAGCAACACACAACAACAATGAGAAGGAGAAAAGTTTTTTAAAAACAATAAAAGAAACAATAAATCAAAGCATAATCAAACAAATGAAAACAACAAACACAGAAAACAAAAATAATAATAAGGATTGTATGTAAAGAGCAACGAAGAAACATGAAGAAGTGTGAAGAGGGGAGGCATTGCATTCAACTAACCCTAATTTGTTTTCTAAACCCTATGTAAACACCCTCTAACTCACTATTGATTAATACCTTGCCCCTGTTATCTATTAATACCCTGACAAGGTATTAAGAAAATTGAATATGAGAATGCTTCAAGTGGTCAGTTCTCAGGTTAGTGAGAACTGGTGGGTTTCAACAAGGTATCACAAAAGGTGATACCTGACAATATTCAAGTAGAGAATACCTATCGATACCTATTCTCACCCAATTTCTGATACCCGACCTACATCGGTCCAAACCCATTTTCATGCTATTTTATGGCTACCTCATCCAAAAGTACAATAATTATGCACGCCATTTTACTCCTGGCTGAAGTGGAGCTGCTGTAAAAGCATCGACAGCAGTGCTCAATATGTGACCCTGCAAAAATACTTCACATTCAAGTCTCCCAGCTGCACAATTGGCACTCAGGCTATAGATAAAACTAGATAACCATGAAGAGCAGCTACAAACAGTGTTGAGATAATGGCTATTGTGAGCACCCAATGCCCTGCACCAAGTCTTCTGCCTCATGGTGAGCTCCAATATGCTCTATGAAAGTTGCCATGTTCATCTGTGAAGAGCCACCCTTTGTACGTGTTCTCTGTGCAACTTTTTGCAACTCCTTGGCTCTTGTTCTCAACAAATTCACCTCATGGACCTCCTCGTGCATGGCCCTGACTTTTCTGCTTATCTCTTCCCTTAGGATAAGCCCACCACTTGGCTGACGTTCAAAGTCAACTCCAATCTTCCATTCCTGTGTGATGTATTGGCAGTTCAAGATCTGATCTGAAAAGAAAGGCCAACCAAGCATGGGCACCCCGGTCGAGATGCTCTCTAAAGTGGAATTCCAACCACAGTGGGTCAGGAATGCAGAGATAGAAGGGTGGGAAAGGACTTTCATTTGGGGTACCCAAGGCACCATGAGAGCCTGACCTTTAATGCGCTCCACAAAGCTAGAAAAGGAGGTTAGAAATTGTGCATGGCTGTTTGAGTCCTCTTGTCGAATGAGATCTGGTCGGATCACCCACAGGAATGGTTGATTGCTCATCTCAAGACCACATGCAAGCTCCCAAATCTGCTCAATGGACATTGTTGCAATGCTTCCAAAGGAGACAAATGTGACAGTTGACGGTTTCTGCTGGTCTAACCAAACTAAAGATGTTTCATCTTCAAGCCACAGGGTGCTGCTAGTCTGGGAGACAAAACTATTAGCTGCTGCCTCACCGTCCACATTGAAACTGGGAGAAAAGAGAAGTGGCCCAACAGGGCATACATTGAAACCTTTAGCTTGCATGGCCTCAAGGACTAAGGCCTCCAGCTCTTCAAATGTGTTGAGCAGGACCAAGTCACACTCATGCATGAGTGGGTTCTGAAATTGAGTGAAATGCTTTATCACTGCAACATCATTTTCAAGGAAAGCAGAAGGCAAATGCTTGACTTTCACAAAGGGGGGCACACCAGGCACACAAGTTATAGGATGCTCATGCATAGCTGCTTCCTCATCAATCTGGGCTTGTTGCAAAGACTTGGCTAACTGATGATCAGGTGGGGCTGGCAGGGGAAGAAGACCTTCAGCAAAATATGTTTCGACATGGTCCAGACACCACAGAGTCACTGCTGACATTGTTGAAAATCCAATCACAGGAATGCCAAGTTTTGTTGCTGGTTTATGGGCCGAGGGCATATAAACATCACGGATAATACATGTTACAGGAGATTCATTAAGCAATTGCTGAAACAAATCCACAAACACGGGTTCCAGTGCCACCATTGCAGCTCTAACATGAGCCAAGTCTCCTCCGCGGTTATCATCCTCTGGCAAGCCATCTGGCACATGAACAAATTTTATACGGGAACTTGACCTGTGACACATCAAAAACAGAAGAAAAACCATGAAAAAAAAAAAGCACAATTTCCCTTGTCACTCTGTAGTTTTCATCTGCAGTACTGTTGGGATGTGCAGGTTCTTGTCAGAGTGGAGAGAGTGGACCCATTTGCCAGTGTGAAATCCATGGTCCAAGATTTTCAAGCAATGAAGGAAGAACCTAGAACGTGTCTCAATAACAGACAGTCTGAATGAAAAATGATCTGCCATTCTGCAATTTGTGGAGAAATGGAGATCAGATAATGTAATGCTGGAACCGCATTTAATGTCATTGCCTGCATGAGAACATTACCAAGCTCTGACATATCTTTTCAGTTCGACACAAACTGCTAGAATTGTGATGAGGACACCAGCAGCTCAGACAACAGTAGACCAGTTCAAGGATTGATACAAAGGAGAAGAAGTTCATGAACTTACTCCAATTGCCGTGTTTCAGCTGCCTGCAATCCCATCAATCGCTCATGGTTGTAGGTAGTGTTGACAAAGGTAACGAAGAAGTCATAAGAGCTGATTAGGTGCTGTGCGAGCTGCAGGTGTGGGGTAATACAACCTTGTAAAGGAAATGGCACCATAACAGCATGCAATCTTGAATTTTCTGACATCTCCTTTTTTTAAACACCACCACCCCACAATGAATAAAGGAGGTATACTATGTATGTATACAAAAAGAAGAATGGTAATCCATCCAGTGCCAGACAAAGAGAAATTAAGATGGATCGAAAACCCTAAATTTTTCCTTCCTTCCTTTCTTCCCTTCAAGTTACTCAGCAGAACTTAGCCCAAAATCTCCAGGAAAAAAGGAAGCCACCCAAAGCAGAGAGCATCATCTACCACTCAGTGACAGTTTGAGAACAATCAGTACAAATAGGAGCAGTGAGAATATATGTAGCAGCAATGGAGGCGCTCAAGAAGAAGGAAGATTTTCAGACTCCACTTCCATAAGGGTAGGATAAAGTGAGAATGAAGAAGAACCACTAACAGTAGCAGTGAGGGTTTTGCTACAGTATGGGTGGCGATGGCAGTGGCAGCTTTGCTGCCACTACTGCCGTTGCTTCCTTGAGCTCAATAGTTAGTGCCGCACAAAAAGAGGAGAAAGAGAACGACAGACAAAGAGGGACAAACAGAGACAAAGAAAAAAATTTGTAGGTAGGGGACCTTCAGGAAATGGGGGATAGTAAATTCCAGTTCCATTTCAATATAAAGAGGTGTTGTTGGTTGTCCCGTTACAGCTTCATTAGGGGGATTAGTTGTAAAGCTACTTTTAAAATTTTCATCGCACGATGAGACATATGAGGGCAATCATTTTCTAGAGCAAGAGCAAAGGAGTACGATAGTGACGACATCAACATCAATTGATAACAAAACAACAAAGGTGAAGAGGCTAAAAGAAAATGAGTTTTGTGCTTTTTGCTTTTCTTTTGTTTGGGTTTTGTTTTGTGGTGAGTCCTTTTCTTTATGTTTTCGTCAAGTTTATAAAATATTTTATCATCAAGAATCTAGTCATTGCTTACAAATTAAGCACAATAAATTTTTTTTATTATAAACTGTCAATACTTAATGATTAGTCATTCACCAACAATATGTTTTTTAGGGTTTTTTTTTAAAGCAAATGATTGAGCCTAGGGTGTTTGTATATTATTGAAGTTGGATGCTACATTAATTGGGTAGTCCAAATAATAACATATTAAAAAAATTGGGCCTATAATTTTTGCACAATAGTTTTTTTTTTAAAATGTATAGGTTGTGTTAAACCTAATAAAGTAAAAATGATGATGTCGAAGGTTCTAGCAAATTTTAAGTTTAACTATCTTTTGAAATATAACTTGTTTATTTGTGACAATTCATTGTTTTTTTCCATTTGATTTGTTTAATCTTATGAAGTTGGTTTAAGTTTTAAATTACTGTGTTGAAATAGGCAATGTTTAAAACATGGGATGTATTTACAATTGCGCAAATAGGTCCCACTTTAATATATTGGTATTTGAGTGTTTAGGTCTTATTGAATCCAGTAGATTAGTGATCATGACACCCATGCGTATAGCAAAGTTAGGGTTTAGCCTTGGCATAATGCCCTAGCAAAAAACTCATTGGAAATTTTCCTATATTTTTCCTTTCATTTCATTTAATATTGTGTGATTAATTTTGTAGATTTAAGATTATTTTATAGCAATAGGCAATCTTTAAAAAATGGGCCCATGTTCATAATAGACCTCCTATCTCATGGGCATCAAACGCCCCATGTCCCCCAATTCATCACATTCCATTGAACCTTGTAGTTCCCATCGCCCATTCACCTCATCATGCGTCACCACTGACCTATCTTCCGCCTTATCCCCATGCAAACCACAAACCACCCTATTAATTACCCTTCCAATTCCAACAAATCATACACCACCTACTAATTCCCCCTACCAACCCCTAGCCCTTCATGTGAATGTGGGATCCCAACCTTACACTTTCCCAAACTCCTTCAATCATGCACCACTAGGACATTTTTCCCTTCACACACTATTGGTCCTTACAATTGGCCATGATCATACCCCCCTAACCTACTTTCATTTCTTCAACACACCTTTAAACTCCATTTAAAATCTTGTGCCCCACTTGTGGGCGACAATTTACAAGTCAAAGGGTTAACTCGTTATCAACATTTTAGTCAGACATCTAATTCATCCAATCCAAACCCTTGTGATCATTGCAACTCAATACTTTCCTTTATACCCACCCCACATGTATTAGCTTGGACATGAGTTTGAACATTAGGTGTCCTTGGGTCCTTTCATTTAAGTTTTTGTCATCCTCAATTATATAACTGCATCCTTACCGTTCTATGGCGTGATGTACAAGTGGCATTTCGTTTTCCGTTAAATAAATTAACGCAAGACCCGTACAATGTGGCAATTTGGCACTTGCTCCTCCTATTACCCCAATGGTGTCTCGTTTTGCCCCTTTGTGGTGGGGTGACAAGGTATAGGGAAACACGGATTCAGTTTCATTGTTTTTTAGCATGTGACTAGGAAAACTTGCAAGAATTTATTTTTTTACGAACCTAAACTTGTTAGCCAATTTGAGTTTTATCCTTTTTCCCCAACATGATCCTCCAACTTACAAATGCCAATTCCAAAGTTTAGCCCTTGGGCATGTAAGGGAATACTTTCGAGTAATTTGTGTTTTGGCACCATTTTCTCTCACACCCATGTCCTTCAACACCACTCAATTCTCACCACATTACACCCTGAATCAAATGGTTATTTTTCCCTTTTCTTCGAAGATTACGAACCAAACCAAGACCTTGAGTTTTTTTTTTATTCCTTCAAGTTGGTGTTCCAACACATGTTGCATTTATTAACAAATGGTTTTTATGGGATGGTTTTTGAACACCTTCAAAATTATTTTCACCCTAAATATTCAATGAGTGGATTTTTTCAATTGTTTCAATTTTGTTATCATATCGCACAGGGTCACATTCCACCCCAAATTGCATGTGTCCTTGGAACGGCCCACCTCTTAGCCATGACCAAGCCTTCAAATGGAGTTCGTCCCATTACAATGGGGGAAACATTGAATCAACTCACAAATGGTGTTTTATGCCTTTAATTCCGTGAAGCTTTTGCAACACATTTTTCCCCACACAAATTTGGAATTACAACTAAAGGTGGTTGTGAAGTAGTAATCCATGGGACTTTCACCTCGACTGGGTTGTTTTTTAGTTGGATGTGGGAAATGCTTTCAATTAAGTGTCAAGAAGGGTCATATTTCAAGAATTTTGTGCAACAAGTGGGGATATCATATAATTCATCCCTTTTGTCCATGCATTCTATGCATTTGAATCACCTCTGTTTTATAGTCATCATAATCGTGAAGGTGATGTCATAATCACCCCATTTGCCATGGGAACTCGTCAAGGTGATCCTAAGGGGGGAAGGGGGGGCCACTATTCGTTTTAACCCACTTTAGGGCCCTATGTTCTACAACTAATCATTTCCCCTCTTGTCTATTTCCATCTATTGTAGATGACATTCACATCATAGGTCCCCTTTCAATTGTGTCATTTGCATATGAGCATTTCCAAACCAAATTTCATGTCATAGGTATTTTTATCCAACTTAAAAAATGCATAGCATGGTCACCTTCTGGCCTGTGACCAGACTTCAACACCCCATCCCAATTTGCCACCCCATCTGAAGGAATTAGAATTTTAAGGGTTCCATTGGGCACTTTAACTTTCACATCATCTTTCATCAAAGACGTCTTGTTAAAAAATGTTTGACATGTGGACCTTTTCCCTAAAATGAGTGATGTTCAGGTGACCTTTGGAATTCTAACTCATTGTTTTGTGCAACGCCCATCATATTTTTTACAGTGCACACCTCCATTTTTCATTTTCACAGAGTCCCTTATTTCTTTTGAATCCTCCCTCTTTTAAATTTTAGGTGCCTTTTGGGTCTAAGATCTTTTGATAACCCAAACGGACTTATATTTCATAAACAAGCCTCCTTCCTAAGAATTTTTTATGGTGTCATGCTCATATCGACATCCACTATCGCCTTAACAACCTATTTAGGGAGTTGGGTCCTTATCGCTTTAGTCATAATTATTAGGTTTATGGTTGATCATCATCCCTTCCATTTTAAAGCTTTAACACGAGTTGACAACAACACTTCAAGACGACATGTGAACTTCAACCACCTTTAGCCCATGCATGTTTTCTTCCATTTGAACAACTCATTGGACAACAAATGATTCAACTTCAAGATTCCATCTCGAAGCATCTACACCATGATACCCTTTCTAGCATGCCCTCTGACGAGATATATGAAGCCCATCATGCCCGAATATTATCATGTTATGGCCCAAGGGTGAACGTTTGGCTTACAACTTGACCAATCTTCCTAGCCTTTCGATTATCTTCTTTAATTTTTTCCACAACACTTCGTAAGCAACTTAGACTACCCCATCCCTCAATTGTAAGCGTCTTTCAATGTGTGTGCACACATCCCATCAACCCTATGGGTATCCACCTCTTACATTGTGTTCATGGTAACGAATGCATTAAAACCCATGATGCAATTTGCCTCACCTTTGCATTTATTGCACAAGATGTTAGCTTCCATGTGGGATGAGAACAATTACATGCACTTCCTTCACCCACATTCAATTCCTCTTGTCAACAAATTAACATTGTGTTTACCAAAAATGACATTCACACCCTAACTGATGTTGTCATTGCTAACTCAACTCAAGCGGATTTACTTCCCTAATCTTGTGCAATTCAAGGATTTGTCGTCTCCAATGCAACTCAAACCAAGAAAAGGAGCTATTGCAATTGACACCCCACTAATCAATTCCTCCCCTTAACAATCGAAATATTTGGCTACTTACATAAACATGTCGATATTTTTTACTTGATTACGCTAATGCCATTTGGAACTTGAAAGGGTCAAATGGCCTTCATCTACCTTGGTTACTTTTCTTTGTCAAAAAGTTTCGATCACATTACAAACGATGCAAGCGTCCTCCATTTTAAGTCGGGCAGTAGTTGTAGGCTTAACTACTTTTCGACTTTCACCCCTTCAAGACACACCTCCCATCACCACAACTGATCTATTACAAGCCATCGATTTTTGACATATAAATATGGCAAACCTGCCACAAGCGACTTATAGACATGGAGAGACTTCCACACCTACTTCGAGGCAACTTGACATCCTGTCATTTCTCCCTTTTTCTTAATTTTACTCCTTTTTACATTTTCCTGATCTATGGTGTGTTTTTCTTTTAATAAAGCTTTACAGGACTTTAACCCAAAGCAGAAAGCATCAACTACCAAACAAAAGTGGGTACTCTTCTTTCTTGCCCCACTATCAGGCAAAGTCCAGATGCTGTTGGAAAACAACAAGACAAATCTCAGAAATATACAAAACAGGAGATGTGTTGCTACAGCAGCCACAAATCTCAGCAAGAAGATGGTGTTGAAAGAATGCAGGTGAAGCATTAAAAAACAAAAAGAAGTTAGAAAACATTGGTGAGAAGATTTTTAAAATCATACCACTACCAAGGATATTGTGTTTAGATTTATTATAGAGTATAGTAGCTTAAGGGATTTTGGCCCCTAGGTAATAATAATAGGTCTACTTTTGTATGAGGATTTTTTTAAGATGATATTTTGGCTTGTGTTGAAACTTGAGATTAGTTATAGAGTTATAATATCTTGAAGCATTTTGGTTTCTTTTAGAGGATTTTTTGAATATTATATTTATGCATGGTGAAAATTTGGTGTTTCCATTATTCTTTTTTTGCCTTAAGATACGTTTTAATGTAAATGGCAAGGCCACAATGTGACACACTCCTTGTTTTCTTTTCAATTTTGTGATGTAGCCACACTGCTCAAAGAGGGAAGTAGAAAATTTTCAAGAGTCTTGCTCTATTTTGGCACTACGCTGAAACCTATTGTCTAAATATGGCGATTCCAGAAAAAATAATAAATAAATTCCTGGAAATCTGCTGACTTTGACACATTTTTTACAATTTTGTGTAAGTCATACTAGACTTTTTTTTGTTGCCAAGTGGTGGAAATTTGGCCCCAAAAAAATGCTGGATGGTATAGAGACAAGGGTATATTTATTACCTTAGTGATAATATACCCTTGTCTTAGTGTAGAAAATATATCAATAGTACCATAGTACCTTGGTGCTTTGGCACAAATTATATTATTTCTAGAAACGGAATTTCTGACTTTTTTTTTTCAAAGAAGCGATTTTGTGAAGGAAAATGAAGAATCTTGTTGGGTATATTATCAGAATGTTGGATGTTTTGAAACGGAATCTTCATATTTAATTAATTATTCGGCAGACAGAGCGCATGCTGAAGCCACCACCCCTGTACTATGGTATCCAACATGTGTGAAATAGGCTTGTGCCTTTTGGGGTGAGAAAAGCCCCAACATTGCCAATGAGATTTGTTAGAGTGGAAGTCATGAATTGTTTTGAGAAATCCACTTCAGAAATGCGGCACTCAAATGTTATACAAGTTGCCACCAATGCAAAAGACATGCAAAGTGCAAGGGAGTTTTTAAACAAGAATTTGGAGATTTCAACACATCCTTCCTTGGATTTATTGAGGCATGCACAAACCCTTCAATTCTGTGTACAATTTCAACCTTGCAACATCCTCATGAACAAACCATATCAATTAATTGTGTTCACAATTTCAACCTTGCAATCTCCTCCTCATACTGGGATAGACAGAGTTCTTTGCACATTACTTGTACTGTTTTGTTGTCATTGATTGTGGTGGTTTGTTGGATTGTGTTCTTTGTGTTTGATAAAAGCATGGTTTGTGTGGTAAGGCAAGGAGAGGCTATTTTGCAAGGAGAAAAAAAGGTGTGAAACAAGGGTACCAAGCATGGAAAGAGAGCAAAAGCAATGGAGAGGAAAGATGGTGTGAAGCCTCCTAGAATAAGCTCTAGAGTAGCAATGAGAAATCTAGCAAGCAGCAGCAGATGAATGGTAGTGACAAAATGTGAGAGGACGAGAAATTAAAGAGAGAGAAATGGTGGAACGGTATAGCAGCTAGTGTCCAGAAAACCCAGAGAATAAGGGGAAGCCCAAAAGAATAGTAAGTCATAGAAGTCCTCTGCCTCTTGTAAAAATTTGTTGACTAAGTTGGCATACTATACATGCACCCGTCATTTTGGCAGAAGTCATTACACTAGGAACATCAGTTGATAAATTCACATTTCAGCTCACAACTCAAGATGTCACTGTTCTGGTCTGCTTGTATACTATTGTACAGAGTGGTCATTGGAGATGAACTAAATACAATCCCATGTGCAATAAATTTCAGACACTGCACTGAAATTTAACTACATAGTCATGAAAAGTATGCTCATAACACACATCAGAACAGTTGGAGGCAAAGTCACAATTGGAATGGCAAGCAGCCAGGCCAGGATATGGCTCTGAATATAGGCCATAGACCATCGAAACTGTTTTTACCTTTCCCTAGGCAAACCATTCTGGAAAATCTTCAATCCATAGCTGACACTTGCAAAGATGCAAATGTCATGTGCCTTTATTGAACTTGTTGAGGCAGAGCCACAGTGCACACGAACTTCAACTTTCAGCACCAGCAGTAGTCTGACAGATACAACTGGAATCAAGACAGTGCAATTGTCTAGTTCCATTCAATACCTCAACAACAAATAAGACAAACATCTACAATTTTCAGTGTCAATCTCTGCCACAGGGATCGATACATAACATCTCAGCTTGGGGATCAGAAGCTCTTTCCAAGCTGATCTGATTACACCATACCAAAACCCCAGATCCTCCTCATCCATGGCACCCCAGGGGTCCAATTATCCACACCTATGGCCAATAGTGTCAGCTCTGAAAAGACCGTCATAGCCTGTGCAGTTCATGCCAAATGCCAGAGCTGATCCACATGACCAGTGATATGGAATCGTTCAAATGAACAAGAGGGACACAAATCAGCTAGGCCAAGAATGGTGTACGTGACTGCACTTTCACACACCCCACATGACGTAGGTGGTGGATTTACACAGTACAACAGAAACACTTGCGTTTGGCCGATCGCTTCGTGAAATCGCTGCCGAGGAGCAAAAATGCATTCGCGGACTCTTCTCATACCCAGTTATTACACCCATCTGCAATCAAGGTTTTTTTTTTTTTTTTTTTTTTTTTTTTTTTTTTTTTTTTTTTTTTTTTTTCCTTTTTTCTGAAATATTTTTTAAATTGTTAATAATTTATGTTAATTTTTTTTTATTTTTTTATTTTTTTTTTTTT
>Ga0209611_10008597_pt1 | contig 15860 bp, 9 predicted proteins | sample S1TSphgellanicum_3_FD_187693 | JGI IMG/M metagenome (GOLD analysis project Ga0209611, IMG submission 187693) | Host-associated microbial communities from peat moss isolated from Minnesota, USA - S1T2_Fc - Sphagnum magellanicum MG (SPAdes) (version 2) | ecosystem: Host-associated > Plants > Peat...
GGGAAGGATAGAGGGACACAAAACTTCAAAAAAAAAAAAAAACAAAAACAAAAATGTAAAAATATAAAGAACACAAAAGAGAAGTCCCCCCCCACCTTGGAGTATAGGGGTTGCCTTATTCATCCCTTCTCAAGGTTCATTTGATCCCTAACTTCCAAATCCCCACATGGCAACTAAAAAAACTTGCACTAATCTAGCTAGGGGAATGAAAGCTAGGGGCATTTTCATTTGTAAAATTCTTCTTAGCTTCTAGGTAAAAGACTAATCAACCAACACCTTCAGAAAGGTTTTGGTTGACTTTCCATCTACCAACCTAAATATTAACCAACTAGTGGACATCACCTTCGAAAGGAGATAGTAATGAAAATTACTACCATTTAAATGTCAATGGTTGTTAAGTGATGCTTTAAATTTTGTCGTCTAAATTTATTTGAAATTAAGAAAAGAAATAGAAATTTCAATTTCCTTTGATAATTTTATGAATGAGGAGTACATTGTTATTTTTGTGTTAAGTTTTTTGGCCTTTAACATTAAAAAATAAGTTTGTGATGTTTTAGATTTTTTTTTTGATAAAATCTGAAAAAAAAGGCTCATATCTTTAATGTTGGATCTTAAGTTCAAAAACTTATGTTTAATGTTCTCATTTATTGCTCTTGGACAAGGTAAGGTCATTATTGAGGAATATGATAAAAAATCCTTGTATCCCATGTTGTTAAACTATTATCATCATTTGTAACCTTTGTTTGAAAATGTTATTGTAGACTAAAGTGTTGATGAAAAATACAATTCAAAACATTTTTGAAATGATAACAAACGCAAATGAACCCACAAAGGAGGTTGTCAACTTGGAACTTTTGATATTCAAGAGGTTTCAAATGGATGCAAAAAATATTAAATGTCCTTCTGATTGGTGGGAGAAGCATGAATCTATGTTCCCTATAGTTGGATTCCTTGCATATCAAATTTTAAATATTGTTGGTTCACAAATTGAGATTTTTATTTTGTTTTCTTTAGTAATAAATACTTACTAATCTTAAGAGATATCGCTTGTAATCAGGTAACTTAAACAATTAATTTTTGAGAATAAAAAGTGGCACAATGACCCTAGGATTGGTTATAAACCAATTTTTAGTTTCATGGAGTTAATTGAAATTGATGTAGAGTTAGAAGAGTAATTTGAAAAACATTTGAAAGGGATGAAAATTTTAAAATATAGGTTATTATTAAAAAATTGTGTAACATTTTCATCATTCTTTACACAAGTTTGTTTTTAATTTTCAATTATTTGTTAATTATTTTTATAAAAAGAATATAAAATTTAAATCCGGATTGTGAAAATTGTTTATGAAAAATCAATTGTTATCACATTTGTGAAAATCACCTTGTCTGAGAACTGGCTCGATTAAAAAATATATATATATCTTGAGTCTTTCTAAGCAAAATGCAGATTTTCTTATGTACCTTAGTAGCAAAGATTTGCTTGCTAGCACTCAATGTTGCACTTTCGCATCTATTCTATGGTTCCTGATCATATGAAATGGATTTGGAACTTTTCACTGTAGTAAGCAAGAGGTTTATTCATTTGCTTTTGAAAGCTTTGAATTCTCAATTGCAAAACACATTAGAAGATGAAACTGCAATTAAACCAAACTCTTACCAGTGTTTTTTTTCCTCCAAGCAAGAAACTGAACTTCTGATCCCTTTTTTTAACCTTGACTATCATGACATTGTTTTGTTCATGGAAAAATAGCTTGCAGAAACACAGGTCTATTCCAGTTGGTTCTTCTTTGGGAGCTGTTGCACTTTCTGCCATTCTGCATTTTTTTAGAGAGATTGTCATAAAAGGCTTAATAACCAACTGAGGAGTCAAAGAGAGTTTTCAACCTTCAGTTTCATCACATTTTGCCATGTACTATGTATGCAGGTCATAGATCATATATAGAGAGGAGCAATGAAGAGCAAGATGGTTGTGACATTTTCCTCTTCCACCTGAACAAGTGCAGAGTTCCAGCTTCTTTACAAATGACATTCTGATGTTGGAAGCTGAAACATTGAGCCACATGTTCAGATTCAAACTGTAGCAAAGAGCAGATGTGTGTGTGAGGTCAAGTCTCAAGCCGAGCTTGCAGTGCACACCTTGAGCAACCTTAGCCCAAGTTGTAAAAGGTGAGAAACCTTTGAATTTTCCCAAGACAGTCTTGGGTGGGGATTTGTGTGCATCTTTACACAGTTTTTAAAGATTTATTGCAGTCATTGGTAATGAAGTTGTGTGCATCTCTGGGCTATTTCTGAAGATTGATTGCAATGGTCAGTAATGAATTTGTGTGCATCTCTGGGCTGTTTCTGAAGATTTATTGCAGTGGTCAGTAATGAATTTGTGTGCATCCCTGGGCTATTTCTGAAGATTGATTGCAGAGGTTGGTAATGAATTTGAACCTGAAAGGATGACAATTTACATATCTGCTCAGCAAGGCAAGCTTCTGTAGTTGTGTCAAAATCCAACCCAGTTCAGAGGTAGAGGAATTTTCCTGGATGTCAATAGCATTTCTAGAACATTTTGGAATGGGAGGCACATCTGCATTCAGCACTCTACGGAACAAATGAGTCATCTATAGTAGGTAGTGCCTTGTTAGCATTTGGTATTTGTACCTTATGTTATCTGAAGGCACTATCTGCAACCAATTCTTAAAGCCTGGTGCAAGATAAAAGCACCAAGAAGAAGATCTACACTTTTTTTCTTATGAACACCACAAGCTCAATATTTGTTTGATCCCTTGTCTTTGAAATATGCAGGTCTAGCCTAATGGATTCTTGGTAAAGGATAGATATTTGATGAAAACTAAGTGTGAGAGGCACAATACAGACTTGGGATTGCCAAATTGTAGAAATAGTGATGCAGTTTGATGTGATGAACCATTCTGCAGCCATATTGCAGCTTGTTGGTTTTTCACATACATTTCGTGGCACATGTCTTTTGCTAGGAGAGAGCTTATCTATTGTTTGTAGGTTTGCATGACAACAATGGCTGTTAGAAGACAAAAATGTGAAAGTTTCTTGTAGTCTTGGAAGGACCGTTCAACATATCTCTAATCTGTCTCCGTTGCTCCTGTTGACAAGTGACATAATCATAATTCTCCCTCAAGTGGTGTTGAACCCTTGACAAGGCTGGTTGTGTTGCTAATTACCTCTTCTGCAGGATTGCAGCTGAGTTGTTGTATGCATGCTACTGCAGAGCCAACGTCATGACTCTCATTGTTGAACAAACTTGTCGGGCACAAACAAATATGGAATTGGAAGCAACATGAGGCAACATCAATGACTACTTTGCTGAGTTTTGACCCAAAAAAAAAAACAATCAAATTCAAACAGAATGTCTTGACCCTGCATGTTTAATTTGCTGATAGAGGCTGAATCTAGATTCATCTTTTCACAAGTATTGAGGACTTCTCCATACTTATGATTTAAGTCTTGGACTGAAGAGTTGATACATGACCTGCTAATACGGGTTATGAGATTTTAGATCAGACAGCATATCAGCAAACAAGAAAAAGAGGAGACTGACACACGAAACAAACAAAGAGGGCTTTGAAAAGCTCCACATCCAAGATGATATATTTACATTTGATTCAGAATGATATTTTGCAATCTTCTACTACAAAACATTGAGGTCCAAGAGAAAGGAAACCAGTATATATGGCCCTGACGCCATGGGATCACCATTGTGCTCTATTGTGCTTCAAGAAAAACCATGAGCCTCCCGACCCCCAATGCTTTGTAGGTCCTGAAATCACCAAATGCTACATTGTTGAATAACTTGCTGCAAGACTAGAAGACAAAAATTGTAGCACCCTAATTCCCCACTATAGGGCACCTACCAATTGAACAAAGAACAAGCCAAAATATCATCTTTCAAAAATCCTCATATAAAATAAGACCATTTATCTAGGGGCCAAAATCCCTTAAGCTACTATATACTCTATAATGAATCTAAACACAATATCCTTGCCTTGGTAGGCAAGGCCAACTAGGATAATAGAGGTAAGTCACCATCTAAGCATTTTGGGATCTTATGAGTCTTTTGAAAGAACACATATACTTTCTTTTGCTTGAGTAATTCAGTTGCTTGTTCTAAATGGATAGAGAGATGGCTGTAAAGGGAGAATGTGATGCAATAGGGATTCTCATAGAAATAAAAGGTCCCTCCAAATACACTAGAAATTTTCTCTAAATGCTTTACCTCATCTAAGGGCATGGCAATGGGGGGTGGCATCTAGAGCTCCCAAGCTTGAAAGCAATGTAACCCCCAATGTGACCTAGCTTGGAGACATCTAATAGATTTTGTAAGGTGCTTCAAAAGCTAGGAGGAGTGTGAGTATGCTTTGCAATGTAGTTGCAAATATTATGAAATTAAATTAGATCAAGTTTTTATGTCTAGGGAAAATCCCCAAGGTGGAGGCATTAACAAAATAAAGGGGGCCTAGGACGAGGTGATAGTCGAGTCCAATTTCAATTTTTGGGAATGTATTTCATTATTTTATTTTATTTTTGGTGATGTAGCTAACATAACAATCATCCATAAGTTGGCTACTAAAAAATATGAAATGAAAATTTAAAATATTGTTATATATTCTTTGCTACCTATTTGAACCACATATACGAATTTGGAAAATGTTATAGGTTTTTATTTTATTTTTCATAAATATTTTGGGTTAAAAAATAGTTGAAATTTTTATGGTGAATGTTATATGAACCTAAATATAGATAGATTCCAAAAGGTGCAAGAGGAAGATAGTGCTTACACATGGGTATAATTTGTGAACTAGGTGTAATATACCTCCCACTTTTAAGGAGTAAATGGGAGATCCATGTTTTTTTCTAGGAGAGATATTCTTTTTAAAGACATCAAGAAATATGTGTGAATCCTTTGGGAACTTTGCATTATGTTGATGGATGAGTCAAGGGGTTATTGTTTGATGATATTAAACCTAAGAGTTAAATGATTAAAAATAATGTCAATAGAATCTATCTAATTTGGTGAATCCACAATAAAAATGAAATGTTGTAAATTTTTATTTTTATTTTGTTGAAAAATAGTGGGTTAATCAATCAAGATGACTTGATAAAATTGAATTGATTATTCCATGAAAATAGTTTTAAAATCATAATTTACAATCTGATATATGAAATTTATAACCCAAAAAAAATGTTACATGATGTTATTATTCAAAAAAACCATAAAATATGTCATTTTGAAATCCTTTTAGAAGTCCATTAAATAATCAAATAATATGTTCTTTCAAAATGTTCTTAAATATTTTACATTCATTAAGTTTATTTAGAATTTATCTAAATTTTTTTATAGTACATTAAAAAAGTATGATATAAATGTTACAAAATATTTTGAACATTAATTCAACTTGTAGTTTAAAAACATGAAAAATTAAATTGTGGTTACATATTTCATGATTCATTTTAATATTGGCCCACCCAAGATTTTATATGCTTGATTTCATGATGAAATAATTCATAATTTGCTTATTATTAAAATCAAACCACACAAAAAGGTGTGAATGAAAAAATGTACATTCATTTCAGAAAGCATTTTGATTTTAAATGAATTACAATTTCATGTGCATTGATTAGTGCAATGTGATTTTAGTGTAATTTTGAAATGTTGATGTTGATGTACATAACAAATGAAATAAAAATTATTATTTCAGAAAACTTGAGGTAGAATGTGAGTATTAAATTATTATTATGTCATTTATCAACTATTGTTTAAATGAATGAAATTGACCATCATGAATTTCATTAGAAGATTCAAAATATATATTTTGGATAACATATAATTTATAAAATAATTTTATTGTTATAATAATTTGATTTACACAAATATATTGTGTGTGTGTGTGTGTGTGTGTGTGTGTTAATAAAAAAAAATTATTAATAACATCACATATGTTTAGTAATTTTGAAATTGGTGTATAACATGCAAATTTATAGAAAAATTGGTAATGATTTTATTGAAATCATCAATCAACCCAATCAAGGTGCAAATAAAAATCAAGGCTAATTGATTGCTTGATTAAATTATTTCATTCCCCCAAAAAAACTTATGGTTTAAAAAAATTGAATTGGAAAAGAGTTGTTAGATTTTCAGAAAGTAAATAGGTTAAGATTTTTTTACTCTTCGTTTATATTAGTGATAAGATTAATATTTTTAAATTTCTGTTGGTTGTAATTTATCAATTGCTTTGACAATTAAAACATAATCATGGGGATTAATAAATATTTTTCTATTTTTTTGAAAAAAATAAAATTAATCAAATGATTTATGTTCTCGTAAATTGAAATGTTCAATAGATTTTTCACAAGGGCCTTATGTTTGATCTCATGCATACATGAGTTTGTTGTTGATGTTTGCATATGAAATTTTGTGTTTAATGTCAAGTTTATGTGAGTTTAAAGTGTACATGGTGTTTTAAATGTTTTACAAAAATATTGTTATCAATATGAATGTGTACATAATATTCATAACTCTTTTGAAAAATCTATTTATGAATATGAATGCACATATGGTATTGATTATGTTTTAAATGAAATTAATTATAGGTTTTTGAAATTACTTAAATTGAATTTGTGTATGACTATGATGGTGTACATGATATTGATATAATTTGCAATTTATTTTCTTATGAGTGGGTTAAAACAAAGTCAAAGGATCCACAAAGGGTGTCAGATTTAGATCCTCTCATAAAAACTAGAATTTTTTTTTCCACCATTTGAAACCATGGTAATCATGGCACATTATTATTTTTTTAACACACAAGAATGTCAAGAAACTCAAAATAAAAATCCATTTGATCCAATCTTAAGTTTTTGGTTTAATTAGGATTTTTGAAAATAAAAAATTATGTCATTGAAAAGGACATTTTTACAAAGGACTTTCAAAGGACTCATATAATAGAAATAAGTTGATGGTAAGAAAATGAGATGATAATAACCTATTAGACGCATTAAAAAAACATTCATAATTTCATAAATGTGAAATTCTAAAGTTTTGAAAATTCAAAGTATGTACATTTAAAAATTTAGAATTTCAAACTTCAAAAGTGTTTTAACACATATAAATGGGGTAAAAATGTACTTGATGTATTAAACAAAGTTGTATTTTTTATTACATTAAATTCAACTTTTAAATATTAACATTTTTTGATATGATTTCAAATTATCATCATTTTTCAAGATATTTATAAATTGATATTTATTTTTAAATGATTTTTTTTTGACTTATTGGGAATTTTTTAATTTTTTGTAACAAGTTGCAAGAGAAATCATTCAAAAAATAATTTGTTTGAAAAAAAATTTGGGGGAAAAAAACATGCAAGACTAATATAAAGTAACACTTCTGGCTCCTTTGATCTCATTTTGACCTGAGTATGAATGTGTAAATGATATTCATAATATTTCAAATGAATTTGTTTACATGGGTATGATAATTTGTAAAACCTTGATGAGTTATTTAAATCTTTATATTGTTGATTTAGTTTTTTGTTTCATGTGCAAGGTCATCTATAGAACCAATGTTTTTTCATCTATTGATGAAAGTCATTCATGCATAATTTTTTTTTGTTTTGCCTTGTACTACCCAACCACCAACTTCAGGCATTTAAAATTTTCATTTTATTTAGGAAATATGAGTCCATCTATGAACCCAATGACAAGTCTACTCCCCTTTTGCAATACCTCTCACCTTCAAGGTGTTGAATTTTAAAGACATACCAATCCTTTCAAAAATACTATAATTAAGAAATTTTATGAAGGTCATAACTTCTTGTACCAACTTTGAATTTAAATTCAAATTTGTCATGCCTTTTTTGAAATTGCCCATTGCTAAGGACCCTTTTGTAATTGTTCAACTATGTAAACACTTGAACATAGTCATTGCAAGTTGTCACATAGATGTTGTATTCTTTGTTCTCAAATTGTTATAGGAATGTTGTATGCCATCTCAAAAATGTTGCCTGTTAATTAGCCAACTCATCTATTGTGGACTTCTACACTTTACAAAATAAATTATTAAAAATAATTGGACATGAAATGTAAGAGATGTACACAAAACATACAAAAACATAACTTCATTTTATAATTTTATAAACATGGTTGTAATTTATATATATCTTGTATGCTTTTTACATAAATGTCCATTAGGATCTTTAAACTTTTACAAGTATTCATATACAAGAAATGAATTGGTTGTGTCTTTTTGACATAGTCCAAGAAGCACAAAGGCATACCTAAAGCTTCATTATTATCTTTTGCAAAAGGTAAGCATTATTATGGGCTCATGGGAAAGTCCTAGTGCAACTTCTTAATGCATCTTCATATAATATAATATATTATGAGGCTTTCAAACCTCTACTTTTCATTCTTGTCAATCTTAAATCAAGGATGCAAACTTTTTTATTGTTTGAAGTTCTTTTTATCAAAATTCATTTCATTGCTTTTGAATTGTTTTTTAAATTTTTATTCAAATTGTGTCCTTGATAAAAAAAAAGGGGGGGTGAAAGGAAACCATGAAATAATGCTTTATAAACTCCTTAATTATTTAATTCTCCCCACAAATCCAAAACCCCAAGTAAAAGAATGGATGTAAGGGAAAAAAAATTATTTCACCTTACACCCATAAGCACAAGGAATATCTCACCTTGGTCCCCTTGGTCATGTTGAAATCCACATAAGGACCTACTCCCACACATTGGACCTACAAGTTCATGCAAAAAAAGTAATTCAATACAAATGAAAAACCTCAAAAAAATTACTAACATGAAGGTTTGGATGTTCCATCCATTGGGATATTGATTGCAAACTCAAATTAGATGGCATACATGTAAAAATATATAAACGATTTCTTTTAAAATTGGAATGGACATTATATATATTTAAAATAGAAGTTGTTGGGCTCTAGGTTAGGCACAATGTTACGAGTAAGGCATTATGAAAATAAAAGGGCCTCTATACATTAAGCCGCATTTATCACAAATTATGCACCAATGGTAACTTTCTATTTACATTTGTTCTATCTAGTTGTGCTCACAATTACCTCATAGTTTTACGAGTCAAGCATTGACCAAATGGAGAAGTGTGAGAGATATGAATCAAAGGCGATGTATGTCAAAATAGGAATTTGTGTTCTTTTTTAATTCTTTAGAAAGTTCGTTCGATTTGAAATGTTCTCAACATTGGGACATTCATTACCTACAAACTTTCATTCCAATTGCAACAATCCAATGAAAGATGCATGCCCATGTAACAAAAAAACAAAATAATACCCTTTTGTTTAGTAGCTTTTTGTAAGGCTGCTATGATCATAACATGTTGTGTGTAATTATGATCACAACAACCTAATGGAAAGAGACATTAACAAAGGCTTAAACATGCAATGGTCGATAATAGACCCCATTCCACAAATGCCTTCATCCAAGGGCCTTACACATTGAAAAGAAAGAGGCAAATGGATGATATTAAACATGACACATGTAAAATCAAGGACTAAAATATAAACTTGTATGATTTTAATAATTTGTCTGGTAAGTAACCAGAACTTTACAAATTATAAAAATGCTCCTTGAAATGAAGCATACACTCTGAATTGTGAGGTAAATTGCACCAAATAAATGTACCTCCATTTTATAGTGAAACAAATTTTGGAGTGCTTTATTAAATTTTGCAACACCTATCATGCAAAGTTATTTTCCTAGTGAACTTTCATAGCACAACAAAAAAAAAAAAAAAGAAAAAAAAAGTCAGGTGTGACTACTATAAAGTGATATTTTGGATTTTTTGGGGTAAAATTCACCATATTTTGAGAGAAATTTTTTTTAAGTCATCACATTTACACGTTACATTCATGGAGGTCACCAGTACAAGGTAGGATTTTGAAAAAATTACTTTCTTGCCTAATTTGGCTCATTCCTCTTGTGGAGGATTACCAATCCATCTATTTGACAAAATTGAAAAACAAATTGCATGTTTTCATGTTGTCATTTTTCTTTTTAAAAATATTTGAAAATGGAAAAAGACATGTAGTGTATGACTTACAACGAAAAACTATGTGAACTCCATCATTCTTACATCTCCTAGGATTGTTTTATTGGACATTGTGATAACACATGCTGATGGATAAATCTTTCATTTTGGTAGATATTTTATGGAGTATGGGACTTTGGGGACTTGCATTCGTAAACCTTTATGATGATCATCATAAGCATTTTTCACACACATTTTATGACATTTTGAAACCTTAGTTTAAAATCTAGTTCAATCTATTTATTAATAACTATGATTATAAAACCAATCATTGGGTTCAAAGTTCACACATTCCAGAGTGTTTCATAAAAATTTCAGTCAAGATCAAGCAAGGTACAATGAGATAACAAAACTAAGTTGAGCTCAGGTAGCCAAAGGCAATTGCTACCAAAAAATGAAATTTGACATAACATTTGAAATAACGTAGTAATCACATTCACAATGATCAAGTTATGTATTCATTGGAAAGTTAAGGGCAAAATGTGATTCTCCAAATGAGAATGAAGCCTTGTAATTTTTGAAATGTGAAGGATTTCAAGGGGAAAAAAAACTAGTATGATCCCACTTTAATAATTTAGTTTAATTATCAAGAGTTGAGAATTCATGAGTTATTTCGTCCATTTCAACCAATGTTTTTCCTTTCAATTTTGTGGGTTGCACTTAAAACCCAAAAGTTTCAAAAAAAACCTTTGACACCACAAAAACAAATCATTGATTTCAACATAATAACAATATCAAAAGGAGATCAGTTTACATGGGTGGAAGTTGCAAATTAGCTGACTCTATTTTTATTGTTTGATTGAAAGTGGAAATGACTTATCTTTTGAAGAGCTATTGATATTCATTACTTATAAAAAGTGAGCATGACAAGAAGAGAAAACTTTCTAGATCATTCATGTCCCAATATTTTTTAACACAAAGACAAAAAAAGCTTTGGCACATTTACATAGAGATCATCAAAAATTTCTACTAATTGGGGAAGAATTGACCCCTTGGGTATCAATTTTGGTGTCAAATTACTATTTTGCCTATGCTACTAGTGAGTTAATGAATCCTCAAATGAAAATTGATGCTCATGTAGAATCAAGGATAATGGCATCTATAAAAGTGCAAAGTGAAAGTTCTATCCTTGAAAAAGACACGAAAATGAAAATAATGGGAATGCTTGCATTTTGTTCCCAATCCACATGAAAAGATACCATACTTACAACTCAAGTTCAACACAAAATAATTCTCCAAAGCTCTAGTTACAAAAAGAGAATGTTGTATTGATATTGGTCAAAATTGTTGAAAATTGAACTCCCAACTTATCAAGAAGTATTTGTTGTCCCAACTATAGAGTTACACTTACAAAGATAAAAGATGAGAAAACAAACAAATATTCGACAAAGAAGTGCCAATTATCAATAGTAGGTATGAAATTCTACATAGAAACAAGTGCATCGCCCACATCACGATGTGTCCTTGCACTATCATTGTTGTGTGTGCATTAAAATAGCCATCGGGCCAATGAGTAATTTAAAAGATGCTAACTATCTAAAAAGATCAACAAATCAAAAGATGGAAGAAACTACAATAAACACAAGAATTGCCAATAGGCACAAAGGATATTATAGGTACACTATGTTGTAATTGGCTTATACATATCCAAACTATGCACAAAATATGCAAAAGCTGTACCCAACTGAAATTATATTCATACCTTGAAATTGTGATCATTGGCTCATCTATCACTAGCCAATGGCATGTAGTGCTTGCTTAATTCTACGAAGACAATTTGAACCCTCCAAATTGATACCATACCCACAATTCACAATTGGCATAAATTGCAGAAATATTTTAATTTCTTCAACAAAAGTGTCCATATAGATTAGGTATACAGCCTTTGCAAAAGTTTTCTAGAAAGTACAAGCAGATTTGCTTGCCTATTATTGCGAGAATGCTCGCAGAAATTCTCCCATTGCTCAAGAATCTCTACATATTTTTGGTTTGTACACAACTTGGCTCCAAAGAAGCTTGTCCAATTGTGAGAAATGCTCACAAAAACTTATGACTGTGTCGCTTGCAAATAGTGAAGAAAATTTCACTCTTCAACTCTAGATCAGCTCTTTTTTATGTACACACAGGAGAAGCTTCTCAGCTCAACTCAGCTCAGCTAAACTGCAATCTTCCCTTCATCAATCTCCCTTTCATCATCATCTTCTCTTTTTTTTTTTCCTTTTCTTTTTTTTCAAACACAATAGCAGAGACTCAACTAACAAGCTATTTGGCAGTACCCAAAACCCCAACTGAGAAGTCAAGCTGTGGTTAGCAATACCCTCAAGTCAAAGCCCCCCACCATTAGTCTTAGTGAATTGGGGAGGGAGAATGATGCTTGATGTTATAAGTCTTGTAAAGAATTTCGTAGACTATGTCTTCGAATCCAAAGCTCATACATAACCATGTAGAAAGCATCAAACTCACGAGCAGGAGAATGCCATTGGAAGTGTTTCCGAACTTGGACAACATATTGATGCATTTGGGAGTACTGAGCGGGAGTGACAGCTTTCAACGTTTTCTTCAGCAATGGGATGTCGAGAGTGGGAATGACAATGGCAAACTTGTGCCAGTTGAGAATATCCGCAAATGGAAGATCATAGTAATTGGCAATCACTACGGGTACACATCCATAGAACATGGCGTCACCCAGTCTTGCTGTGTTCACCTCATAGCCTTTCACATGTAGACAGAACTTGCTTGTTAGCAATGCTTCTGAGTACGGGAATGGTACCTTCCCTTTGTGCACCATGATCTCATCATCGTCTCCCCATTCATCATGTAGCTGAAAGCGCACTTCTGAGTTTATAGCTCCAGCGAAGAATGCTAGTCTTGTCCTGCAAATTTCATTCCCACCCCACTGTGATGAGGATTTTGTGTTTGTTCTTCTACTTCTTGTTGTTACAGCCTGCAGCATTTCTATCTTTTTTCTTCTAGTGAAATTTTGCCACTTGGTAACCCCAAAAAAAATTTAAAAAAACAAAACTAAGGGCTGTAAATTCTATAAATGAATTTTCTGGGGGAAAAAATGGCACAAAGTTGTTGCCAGATTTCCAGGGAAAGAACCAAAAACAATTGAAAATTGCAATATTTAGACCATAAGTTCTGGCATGTCTAGCTGGGTTTCAACATTCTAGTTTTTTTTCTCTCTCTCTCACTCATCTGTAGCCAAATTAATTTGGCTAAATCCTCTCGTGGATGATTGCCAGTCCACTTCAGTCAAAAAAAATTTGTGCAAAGTTTCACTGTTGCAAAATCTGAAAATGAGCTATGACTCTCTCAAAGGGTTTTCTGGGACTCTCTCAAAGGGTTTTCCACGAAAGTTTTTTCAATTTTTTTGCCAGAAAAGTAGGAACGAAAGGAGGGAAAAAAAAAAAACAAAACAAAACTGAGTTCACCATATCTAGACTCTGTGGTCCTAGTACAGGTAGTTAAAAACTTGCAGGATTCTTAAAAACTTTGAGCTTCATATCTGTCCTGTAGCCAAACTTGACTAAATCCTCCTAATGAAGGTCCTAATTGTGGCTACATGACAAAATTGAAGCCAAAAAGGAACACTGGTCCACTTACCTTCATAAAATTGGACACGCACACACGCACACAATTCAACTTGGAGCAAAAGATTGTTGTTAATGTCTAGTAAAGGAGGTGGAGCTGGTTGAGGTTTTGTGTTTGTGAATTTGCCTCAAGTTAAGTTAGTTGCTTATACCTTTGGGCCGTGTGTTTGACACCATCAGGAGTGCCACCTTCGCGAGGCCAGATTTGGGGAACAGAGGCGTCTTTATGGCTGATGTAGTAATAGAGATGGTAACTAGCGGGGCACACAAGTTGGATAGCGTTGTGACGCACTTGGGGAACGAGTTCCATCGCAGTGCGCGCGATGGAATGGCAAGAGAGGTAGAAATGGTCGACGCCGCCACTGCGATTCCAGAAGCTCCACTCCCTTTGCACTGCGCTTACATGTTGTTTGCAGAATTCCTTCACTCCCTCTGTTCCCACTCGCTTGTCGATGCGTGCTCTTGTGATCGATACCGGCATGAAGAAGAAGTCGGCTTCCGCTGCATTGCTTGTCACGAATGAGCTTTTCATCAGTGCTTGCTTGAAGTATGCCTCGCTCGCGTAGTTTCCACTCGGTGTCTTGTCCCATGCCCTGTAGATGTCGCGGTATGTATCGTTGTCGTCGTGTGGGTATACGAATACCTTCACCTTGCGCTTCATCTCCTCGTAATTCGCCTCGAATACTCGGCGTGAATGGTAAGGCCCGTTGTCCACAAGCTCCTCTGTTTCATCTGCTTGTAGCTCGCAACAACAAACGAACACCCAAATCTTCTTTACTCTCGCAGCACAAAAGAAAAAGAAAAAGAAAATTGCGAGAACAAAAAGAAGATGTGGGAGAACTAAAAGAAGATTGCGAGAACAAAAGATTTCTTGCAGTCTCCTCCTAGAGAACTGTAATAATGCAGCAGCAGCTTCTGCAGCAATCTGTGGGACTTCTCTTAAGCTCCCGAGAGAACTTTCTGCTGTAACAGCTTCTGCAAGCAGCCATCAATTCGCAGCTGCAACTTGACAACTTCTCGGATCGAGATCGCGGAGAACTTTCTACCATCTCTTCATTTGGGTGTCTTAGCGAATAGGGGGATTTGCACTGGGATTAGAGATTCTGAAGCTCCAAGTGTACCTGCTGCGGCAGTTAGGTTAACAGTGAGCTCATCCAGAAACGCGACACCGGGGGACGACGACGTGCTGCCGACGACGAGAGCTGCTTTGGTACGAGTCTCCCCCTGCAGCAACTGCTGCTGCTGCTGCTGCTGCACTTGATCAGTGAACCGACCCGCGACAACATCGTCGTCGTCGCGATCCCTCATGAGCAGATGGGGCGTCGACTCGATCTCGACTTTCATCCTGGCGGCTCCCCCTGCATTGAAGCCCGCGTACTCTTCTGTCTTGATGAGCAGCTCAGACCCTTGCGACTGCTCTGCCAGCAACGCCGCATGTCTGGAGCTAAAGAACGTGATGTACAAGACTAATCGCGCGCTCAGCACTAGTAGACTCGTCACAGCCAGCAACCCGAGCACAAACTGCTTGGTGCACGCTTTCCAATTGAATATCTTGGAAGACCCAGTTGCTGCTGCTCGCAGTTGAGCGTAATTCCTTTTCGAACTAGACCCATTCCTCCCACTCCAGTCGCAACATGAGAATACGCTACTTGGTGATGCTCCTTTAGATCCTGTCATCGTGCAGTTCCCAGCTCCAGCAGCCACTTCTTATCTGAATCTACCACAAACTCGAGCTACCACCAGCTGCTGGTGGCCTGAGCCTTCAATCCCAACCCAAAATCCAGAGCTAATCGCTTCCGCCTGATCTCGGAACTTCATCTACACTCTTCTGATCATCATCTTCCTACTACAGCTGAATCCCCCTGCACGGAGCTAGTACACATCTGCAGCTGCTGGATAAGATTCAGGCCAAGCATCTTCTTCCTAGAGCTTCATCACAGGTCCCAACAGCAGCTGGAGCTGCGCCTGCTCTACGACAAACTGTGAAGCTCATCCATGCATCTGCAGACTACACATTTGCAGGATCCTTTAATATTGCTTTGCAACCAGAAGCAGATCAACTCGATGAAGAAGAAGAAGAAGAAGGGACCTCATAATCAAAACAGAATCCTCATGTGGGGACGTTGTACTATCTCAGCCTTTAAGGCACAGCTGCGTATGATTTTAGTGGGGGCGGCC
>Ga0209611_10008599_pt1 | contig 15859 bp, 14 predicted proteins | sample S1TSphgellanicum_3_FD_187693 | JGI IMG/M metagenome (GOLD analysis project Ga0209611, IMG submission 187693) | Host-associated microbial communities from peat moss isolated from Minnesota, USA - S1T2_Fc - Sphagnum magellanicum MG (SPAdes) (version 2) | ecosystem: Host-associated > Plants > Peat...
CGAACCCAAATTGAATGCCTTGCAGGCCTTTGCGAGCGCGTAGCACCGTGAGCTTGTCGTGTACCAATGCCAACGTGATGATGATTGTCGGTGCCTTGTCAGTGGCCTTATCCAATTGCCCCGACAGCATCTGCCAGTGCACCTTCTGCACGTGCACATGGTCAACAACCTTCAACTTGTCGAGCAGCTCCTTCTGCACCAACTCCATAAGTTGTTTTGAGGTTTCCCCTTTGCTCATGGTCAACCTGGTGACCCGAATGTTTGCTTCCCTGGCCTTGACCAGGTCAGCATCCGTTGCTCGGTCCACCTTGTTGGCAACCTTGTCAACCTTCCTGCTCACGACCTCCTTCCACTTCTCCCCACTGTCTTGCATGGTATCAAAGCTCTTAGCCATTTCATCTACTTTATTTTGTAATGTTTCAACTTGGCCAGTAATGGTCACAATTTTAGCTTCCATTGCTGGAGCCAGATTGTTTTCCGCAACCTGCTTCATAGTGACCTCAATAGCATTGTGCACATTTTGTTTTGTCACCACATCAACCCTAGGGACCATGAGATGGTTGACGACGGCTGCTGCAACGGCTGCCTTGCCGGTCTTGGCAGGCTTGAGGTTGTAGCATGTACAAAGCGCCTACAGTTCAGCCGCCTACATCTCCATGATTGTCAACGAGTCCTTGTTCCATTCCCATGCTTTAGCGTCGAAAACTGTGGCATTCGTCATTAACCGAAACCTTAAACCCTAACTTTACTAAACCTTATCACCAATGCTTCAAAAATCCTCTTTTAATGTGCAAGGTTACATACTTAGCATCGATGGAGGTTTTCTTCATGCAAATCATGCAAATATGGAGATGCTCTTACACAATCAAATAAGACATCAATTTGACTTTTCAAAGAGTGGGGTGAGAGAGGCTCCCAAGGTCCATTAATCTCAGTCTTGTGATTTTAGGGTTTGGAAGGAAGAAGCAGAAATGGATGGTTGCTTGCTTTCTTGCTTGCTAATTGAAGAGGAGGAAGTACAAGAGTCACCCAAGAAGCTATCTTCCTTCCAAAAGATGGGTCCTGTGAAGAAGCTCGCTCTCCTCTGCTAGACACACTTGCGGACCTCTTCTTAGTGGTTCAGATAGTGGAAAACATTCCATAGTTGAGAACTGGAATGTGAGAAGTGAGCTACATTGTCTTCTTCAGATGCCACCACTCTTCTTTCGGGAATCCAAGATTTTGCTCAAACTTTAATCAACAATTGCTAGTGCTGCTGCAGCACCTTCTCAGATTTGGAGTCGAAAATTTATAGTAGTTTGGATTTCATGGAGGAGAGTTTCGTTGAGCCTTTGACCTTTGTCTCCTCTCTACCCAGCTGCCGAATTAGGTCAACCCTAGAACCCACCTTGAGGTCGCGAGCTTGCATGCTTGACAACACAAAAGAGATTCACAGCCGTGTCTCAGAAGTACATTGCACAATCTGCTGCAAAGGTTGGAAGGTTTCAAGAGGAACCAAAGTCCAAACCTGAAGTTCTTTGGTCACTGACACTCATTGGGAACAAGACCTCGGGCAGTCGGACAGGACAGTCGGGGGACGGACGGACGGACGAACATCTACGACGAATAACAGTTGATCGCTTCCAGCACACACAAAACGCAACACCATTCGTGTACACCTTCTGCTTTGCTCCTTCTTCGCATTCCCAACGACAACAACACAATGGACCTCCAGTTACTGGTCCGAGTTTGCTGCTGAAGGAGGTTTTTGTTGCAGCAACAAGAGCTACTTTCGCTCGGTTGTTCTCCTGTCTTTAGCTTCGCTTTTTGCGCTCTGTTGTTTGCTACATGGCATCTTCATAAAAACCCATGAGATTATTTGGAACTACTGGTGTAATTATTCTGCTAATGAAGCTCCCAAGTGCCAAGATTTCTACTGCTCAAGAATATGTTGCACATGTATTGTTATTGATTATTGACCTCAATATGTCACAAGCTTTGAAGTATCCTGCTTGGTAGTGTCAAGATTGGAACACAAGACAACTATGGAACTAGTTAAATGACCTTATATGTGGTTGTTTATGGAATCATGTGAAGGTAATAAAAATGTATGATGTGAAGGAACCTTGATTATTGAAAAAAAAAGTTGATGTATAAAAAGTGATTTGCACATCATGTTTAGAGAGGTGAAAACCAACAATTTACCTATCATTTTGCTTATCCTTTGGGGTAGGCATGTTCACAAAATAACTTAAATCAAGAAATAATAATTGTTGTGCATACATGTGTGCATGCATTGGCTAGTTTTCTCCTATGGAGGACAATTGGAAGCTCTTCATGTTTGAGCAATGGATTGTTATTGGGCTAGTTCTGTTTTTGGATACATGGTTTCAATGAGTTGTTAAGCAATTTCCAATTATTGCATTACATGCACTTGCATGCAATGAAAGATGTAGAAAGCAAATGATGGCCATTGGTGCATGCTACCACCTTCGTGTGGTAGCAAATATTGAAATCACAAAGGCCAAGCAACTGCTTGATCACTTAGTCATTGGCAAGTTGTGGAGATTCAGGACTAGAATGCTGCTTGTAAACATGCCCATTTATCTCTAATTTTGGCCCTTAATTCCCCTTGATTTCCTCCAAGGCTCCTAAGTATTTTCATACTTGTAAATTTCTACTTGGAGTTCTATGGATCGTTTAGTTACAAAATGGGCTTGTTGTTTCCTTTGAAAGATTAATAGCCACTTTGCAAGCCTTTTTTTAGGCTCTTGGGTCTTCCATTTTAAAAGTTTTTTCTTGAAATTTTTCAGTTTATTTCATTCTCCTGAGGAATATAAGTTGAAACTCTTGAAGGATAAAGTTACCATTTTGGGTGATGGCAATGCTAAAAGGTTTATCATTGACTCACCCTTTTGTCTACTGACACATGTAAGTCTTGCATCAAGGTTAATGATCTAAGGAATTTTGGGATGCTTTAATTAACATCATAGTTGGTACTATAACTATTAATTACCTTTGGGAAATGTGTTGGAACACTTTGCAAGTACTTGCAAAATCAGTCATTGGAATTTGTGTAGGCCATTTTCTTTCCTTTGGGGTTCAAGTTTGATTCACCAAAGCTTGTTCGGTTAACAAGTGCAAAAAGTTCTTAGAAAAATTTGGCACATTCATGATCAAAGCAATGGATGATATTCACATTCTCAACAAATAACTACTAATTCATCCAAAACCTAACATTATAAGCATGAATGCGGTTGTACATCTATGGGAGAACAAAATTGGTCACAACCTTGACAAGGCAATGATGGTTGTTACAAGAACAAGTGAGGAGTTTGGTTTTCGAAATATTACATCATAACAAATGTGGTGGGCCTTAATGGGTAGGACTATGTTAGTAACCATCAATATTTGGCAAGTGCATGTTAAAGGTGGATAAGATGGGGTGGGCTAGATGTTGTAATCACCACCCTTTTTTCACACATTGGATAGGGGAAGACATCTACATATAACAAAGCAAGGAAAGTGGTCATTTCCTTAAATGGAAATTGCCTTGCATACAAATCATATGAGTTGGATTACCACTATATAATTTCATGACATATTCTCTCCGCTGGATAGATCCATGTTCCAACCTGATCCTTGCCATCAAGGGAGGATGCCATTACTCAGAAAAGCCAATAAGATGCAACTACCACCTAAAGTGCATTAGCAGTTAATTTGACACAAAAAAAATGACGACATAACCCTTTGATGTTTAACAAGCAAAATAACCTCACAAAACCAACTACCATAACAATTTGAATTGACAAATTGTTCAATGTTAGTCCAAGAACAATTTGTAAAAAGGAGCTAGTACAAGATAAAAGATTTTAAAAATTATGCTCCCTTATCTTCTTTCAGGATTGTTGGGTGTGCCTCACAATATCACATTACACTAATAGAGATCCTATCATTTGCAACCAATCATTATGCAACTGAGTGCAACTAGGTGTTGTTTGCAACTACATTGGTTGTGTGTGCAACTACAAAATTGATATAGTATAATTTTGGGCCATCTAATTGTGTGTGCAACTAACATGCAACTAATAGTGTACAAAATGGATACTTGTCATAAAAATCATGACTTAAGCTAAAACATACTTACATTAATATACTAAATATGTCTACTTCGGCTATGTATAATAGTTTTATAACTTTAGTACTAAGGTTACATTCATATTAACTAATGCTCCCCAAGGCAAAACATTAGTTAAACCTAGGCTAAACTCACATTAATCAAGGTTAAATTAACTTTGGCTAAATTAACTATGTTAAACTAATTTTGGTTAAATTATTTTTCGTTAAATTAATTATGAGACTAAATTAACTTTGGTTAAACTAACCATGGCAAAATTATGAGGTTAAATTAACCATGGTAAAACTGATTATGAAGCTAAACTAATTATGAGGTTAAACTAACCATGGCAAAACTAACTATGAAGCTAAACTAACTTTGATTAAATTAACCATGGCTAAACTAATTATGGCAAAAATAACTATGAGACTAAACTAACCTTGGTTAAATTAACCATAACAAAACTAATTATGAGGCCAAATTAAATTTGGCTAACTAAATAAAAAACCAAATTAGCTAAGAGGCTAAATAAACTAATAATGGCTAAACTAACATGACTAAACTAAACATGGCTAAATTAATTAGTAATTTAACCTTGTAATTGATTTAACTATTGTTACTTGACCCAAAATTAATTCACTATTTAAAACTTAAATTCTGAATTATTCCTGAAAAAATTAGTTTATCCATCATTAATTTAGCCTTGTAATTAATTTATCCATTGTTAATTTAGCCAAATTTTATTTACTCAAAAATAATTTAACCATGTGGATAATTCAATCAAAATAAGTTTAGTCAAAATTTTATTATTTTATTATTATCATTATAGTTAATCACATAAAATGATAAAAAAATTAATTTTAATTATACTTATAATTATAAATATTATCATTTACTAATGGCTTGACTATTATTATTCAATGCTTATTATTATTATAAATAATAATATCATTTTATTCTTCGATAACTATTATTTAAATATAATTATATTTTTTATTGACTATGATAATATACCTATGTCTAATAGGTTACACATGCTAGTTTACAAATTTTTAGCCTAAGTTATGTAATAATATTGTAATATTATTAATGACTTGTAACTAGTATAAATAATTTAAATATTTATAATTTGATATATATTATTTAAATTTTATTATAATATTTTCAATTATGGTATTACGTTTGTGGTTAGTAGGTTACTTTAATTAACCTATGATTATTTATTAAATTATTTATTAATAGTGATCTGAATTAATATAATTATTTAATAATAATAATAATAATAATAACAATAGTCCTAGTTTTTCATAATAATATATATTTTAATAACTATAATTTCGATTTAAACCATATTATTAATTATGGTAATATATTTATGGTTAATAGGTTACATTAATTTACATATAAGTACCCTAGCCTAGGTTAATGACTCACTTAATTTATCTATTAATTTAAATGAAGTAATAATAATATAATATTATTGATCATTAATTATTGCAAGCAATCATAACTATTAAAATGTTATTATAATGATAAATATTAACATTACTATTTATTAACCAATTAATAATATTATCATTATATTATATTATTATTAGTTATTAACTTTTAATACTTATAATATAATAAATTTATCTAGTAGGTAAACTAGATTAATATGGTTATTTGCATGTAGGTTGCAATTACATTGGTTGCACTTGCAATTTAATCTTTTATCCCATATTTTTTGCCATGGATTCCAAATGTGCACATTATATAAGTAAGTGCATTTGACTTGTTCACAAACCAAGTACGAAATGCCATTTGGGATGGGCCACTGAAAGGGGTTCAACCCAAAAGCTTAAACCTAAAAACAAAATTTGATTATTTAAAACCTTAGCCTACCTACCTACCTACCTACCTACAACAATGTGCCTACCTCCTTACCTACCTATGACCTACCCTAAACGTACCCATGACCTACTTATCTAATTCAAATTTAATAATCAATGCATTTTTTAAAATTACCACTTGTCACCACATAATTGGCTATCACAACTAGACATGTGTCAAAATTCAATTCACATTTTATTGGTTGGCCAAGATATTGTTAATTTATTAATAATGATGAATATTGAATAATGTTTAAATGCCATGTGTCACCATACAATTAAGCTCCACAAATGAACACATGTCACCATGGGACCCTTGTAGAATAATGTAAATGTATAAAGTATAAATTCATATTGTATATATTATCCGCATACATATTGTCGTATGTAACTACTAATTATGTGCAGTTTGTTTTATGCAACTATGGGGTCTAGTAGTTACATGTGTCACATGCAAATGAAAATTAGTTACATACGATAATAACAAAATGATAATGTTTTTTTTAGTGTTACTATGTATATCAGTCCAACTAAATTGAATTCCTAATTTTTTGTTGCATTGCTACATTCCTTAACATAGACAATTTGGCAATATTCCTGAATTGTGCCAGTACATGCATTAGAGCACCATGACTAAGCACAAGGTCCTTACATTTTGGAAAATCACTAGCCACATTTCCTAGAGTTCAAACAACCTATAAAGATGATGTAAATGTTTTTATGGTTAAAAACCAATAACAAAAATCAGATCCTGAAAAAATATATTAAGATGATTTTTAAAAAAAATTAGAATTTGTAAACCAATAAGAGTTCATCTCACTCTACTAATACACATCTTGCATCTAACAACACACTATAATTTCCTTACATTAGACATTTGTTGAACAAGATCACCTCAAATGGGTGGGAGGTGTGAAAAACATCATTTTATGTTGTTCATGAAATAGACAAATATTACATTGTTAGAACCAAATGAATTTTGGATGAAATTATCCCATCTAAGTATTCATAGTTATATAGACTATAATCTTCCTATCCAATTAGATTAGTGATTGAGGATTGTTCTTGAATTATTGATCAGGATCGCTATTTGATATTTCTTGATGACATTCGATGACATTCTCGAAACGTCATTGTTTTAACATGGTATCAGAATGAGGTTGACAATCCACAAGTTTTGCATTCATAGACTTTTACAATTCAAAGTTAATCGTGTTTAATTACAAGAATCAAAGTATTTGAGTATCTATGGGAAGGTTCTAACTTTGGTCACACAAAATTTTTATGTGAATCATGGCAAATGTTCAAGAAGAGGTGACTAGTGGTACAAATGGTGGATATAATCCAACCACTGCATCTAGGCCATTAATAACTACTACAATTGTATTAGATAGAGAAATTTTGAAATCTTTTACTTAGCATAATAAAAATCTAGACTTTTTAATCCTAGATTCCAACAAGCTAGAAGGGGAATCTAACTATCAAGTTTGGTTGTTTAGGATGACTCGTATATTTGAAAGACATTGAGTTTGGACATTTTGTATCAATCCCAAGTCACAACGTGTAGTTATGGAGACTGAACATGATGGCAAGAAGCTTGCTTTAAATGTTATCTTAGAGTTAGTTCGGGATTCTCTGATTCCAATCATTTGACACTACAGTAATCCATATGAATGTTGGTAGCACTTGAAAGGAAGGTACAAGCCAAACATAGGTTTGTGGAGGTTGATGTTACTACGGAAACTTGTAACCTCACAAAGGAGGAAATGATGACGATGGAAAATTATTTCAAGGAGATAAAGAACATCATTTATCAGTTGGAGGCAATTTCGGTTATTATATTAAAAGATTTTCTCTCATTATTGTTGCTCCATTCTTTACCAAAGGAATAACAATTTTTCAGGAAAATTCTTATTGGTAATAAACTATTTCCATCTTTCTTAGATTTGGAATTTAAACTCTTAAAGAATGAAATGCATATCTAGATGGAACGAAGAAATAAACAGTTGGAGATGTGTTGTACCTAAAGAAATGAAAATCAAACAAATAGAATGTTTATTTTCGATTTTCAAAAAAAAGGAAGTCTTGGGAGCAAAAGCAGGGCCATATGTTTTAGAAGAAAGGAGGTGATTCAAGAGCAAGAATCAATCTTCCAAAGGAAAAAATGTCATTTAATGACACATGTTTCTTTTGTAAAGAACGTGGTCACTAGGAGAGTGAGTGTGAGTTCAAATAGACATTCGAAAAAATGAAAGCATTGGAGGAAAAGTTCAAGTGACTTACATTGAAGGACATAAAAAAGTCCCAGGTAAATGTAGTGGAGAAGAAACCTATGAAGCAAGTGGATTCGAGTTTTGAATCAAGTGTTACAGATGCATAAGAGGTGATAGAAACTCACCTTGTCGAAACAAACCATGTGTATGCTCTTGAGCAAGATTAGCATAATTTTGGAGTTAGTTAGAATGATGAAGTTTTAGCTAGTTCAACCAACAAGAATGAACTAAATATTTTTTGGATTCTAGATTTAGGTGCGACACAACATGTGACAAGGAACCCAAACATTATTTATGGGCTCAAACTTGTTGTAACAACACCTATGATAGTCATAGGAGGTGAAACTCATGTTGTAGTTGGGAAAGGAAGTGTATTTGTAAAAATTCCCAATGGTGAAATAAAAAGGATTGATGACGTTCTCTATATATTTAGTATAAAATGGAATTTGTTGTTTATAGGATGCATTTTCGATCAAAGTTATACCATTCAATAGTTTCATTTTATTACAAATATTTAGGAATGTTTCTTTAGACATTTGGAAATGTTCAATCCACCTATTGTCATATTTTGTTAGTAAAAAATGGCTAAACCACGTAACACTACAAGATTTTACCCGATTTTCAAGTTTTTCACCAAAACCAACACATTAGAAGAGAGTCGAAACTTATGTAAGGAAATAGACATCAACAACATTGAAATTGAATCTTGAAATGCATTCAAAGTTACATCATTCAATAATTACATTATTAATAACTCAACAAGAACATCATTCGATATTTCTTGTATAATTAAAGTGAAAAGCACAAAAGCACTCAACAAAATGCAATTATCAAACAAATCCATTTGGATTTTGTGAAAATCTACAAAATGCCCAAATAATACAAACAAAAAAAAAGATGTAGAAAGATGTAGCAAAAAAGATTTCAAAAAGATGTGAGAGAGATGTAAGAAACTTCAAAAATGAAATGTTCAACAAGATGCAATAACAAAATACTGAAAAAAATGCAATGCGAAGCTAGAATGATGCTACAAATGAAAAGGGCACAAAGGAAATGGGTTGCGATGCACAATGATGAAAAGAATTGGGAGTTTAGGTGTGGTGGTCATAATGGTTTTCATTAGTGGTGCAACGGTTGTAGATGTGAATAAATGGTTGGTGTAATTGGTTTGAGCTGAGGTTAGCATCGACGATGTTATTAATTAAAATGTTAAGGTTGGTGACCACTACATGTCAAGTTAGTAATGGTAAATTAGTGTTTAATATTTAGTCCTAAACACTAGGTGTGGCTGGACCTTAAGATTCCCAGGTTAAGGACCTTAAGGAGGTCATTTTATGTTTCTAGGCGGGCTCTTACATTTTCATTAGGGCTCATCTTTTTTTCTTTGTGCTTTAGATATCTATAGAATGTTCCTTGTGCACAGTGAGGCCCTCGGTCAGGCATGTTGCCAGAATTTTGCTCCGTCCTTGGCTACCGCCTTTGGGAAGCACCTCATTCACAGCTGTGACCCTTACCTACGACTAAATATCCCCTAATGAGAGGCCATAGTGAACCAACACCAACCAATGCACCATCCATTGGATGTCCGTTATTAATCAGTTGTGGATGAACCTCAACTGGGTTAATATTTGGTTTCACCTTGGTAAACAATATTGTAGGAAATAGGTCTCATATATAGGTAGATAGGTAGGAAAATTGGTAACTACTAGGTGAGGGCTGTTTTTACTACCTACCTACTAGCAACCTGCTTGTGGGTTGTTAGTAACTAGGCAGTACAAAAAACAGCAACTAAGCTAACCATCATGGTTAACTAGGGAACTGGAACCCAACAGAAAACTGTTTGGTAACCACTTATCATCCATCCTTCACGGTGTGCTGGTTCACTGTGGCCCTAATGAGATATTTATGTGGGGATTTGAATATTTTCCCCAGACCAATCGTACAGCACACTACGCCTTTCCATTTGTACACACCGGCTCCGTTGGTTTCCGTTTTCTCGCGTCTCTTGCACCCTTTTTGGCTGCCTTTTTGCTGTCTGCGCTAAACCCTAGTTTGTTTGGCTGTGGAAGCGGCGGTTGTTGCGGTCGGAGTAGGCCGGAATTCTGCAGCTACTACTAGCTATGTGGTAACTTTCATTCAGAGGGAGGAGGAGTACCATGAGGCGAAGAGCTTTGATGATTTTTGGTATAGGAGAGAGATTATGAGAACGTAAACGTTTGCTGAAAAAATGTTGCGGGGCTGGTGAAGGCGGCCGTTGTGATGTTTGAGGGCAGGCGGGTTCCACCATGAAGAGAAGAGTGTACGGTGGTTCTCCTCCCCGCTGGAGATGGAGGGATGCCGGGGTTTTGTTCGTGGGAATCGGTCTGGTCATCATTGTCCTGCTGAAACTGCAGGCCTCGGTTGTGGACAACTCTATGGATGATGTGTTGAAAAATCGTCGTGATCTTGCGTATCAAAATTCAGCAAAGCCCAGCAACAAGTTAGCCTTTTTGTTTCTGGCTCGTGAATCCATGCCACTGGACTTTCTTTGGCAGCATTTCTTTGAGGTGAGTGCCTGCTGTACATCCCTTCTACTTGCCTCAAACCTCCTGTGCAATAACGAACTGTTGGCCAATCATTTTCTCATGCGCAGGTTTCTGGCAGGATTTTGTTTTTGGCGACTACATTCGACTGTTTCTTGGTGGGCTGAAATTCTGGATATGCATGCTTAGAGTTCAAGGATTCTAGGAAGATAGCTGATGCCGTGACAAATCTGGGGTTTCCAGGGATCACAGGAACATGAGTACAGTATCTACATCCATACAAAGCCTGGATATGTGTACACCAAGGAGACCACAAAATGTGATGCCTTTCTCGATCGCCAGCTCAAAAATTCCATTCCGGTACATGATGTGATAATTATCAAGTGTTATATGTGTGAATAGTTAGGGTTTGAGTTCGTTGCTTCTGTACAGAGTGTATCAATCAGCTTTTGTTGTGTTTCATTCCAAAAATTGTTGCTGTGGAGTTCTCTGCAACCTTCTAGACACGTGTATCAGTGAGTTCTACCTGATGTCCAGTCTGTGCCCAAATTTTGGGGAACCCAGTGCTTCAATTTCTCTCTAGAGAATCAAATTGTCTGTCGCTTGGCTGGTTAACAGCATCAAAGGGCTATATATAACATGGTCTGCAGGTAGGGTGGGGAGAGGCAAGCATGCTTGAAGCAGAGCGGTTGCTCTTGTTAGCAGCTTTGCAAGATCCTCTTAATGCACGCTTCTTGCTCCTGTCAGACAGGTATTCCTGTGAGAATTTCTCACACAAGAAACCAAACTAGGATGCAATTCTCTAGTGTTACACTCTCCTTTGAAACTAACTAACCTTTGTATAGACAGTTGTGATGAGTTCTCTCTCTGTGCGGTATTTGCGAGCACGTTATTTGTCTGGATATTGACATCTGGATATCTGGCATTGTGCAGCTGCATCCCTCTCTACAATTTTGTCTTTGTATACAACTATGTTATGTCCTCCCGCAAGAGCTTCGTAGACAGGTAGGTGGTTCTGGGTTACCATGTATTGTGGACATTTGACTTTGTTTTCTGTCAGCGTAGGCATAACAAAGGATTTGGTGGGATTGCATGCAGTTAATTGCTTTCAAACTTATGGTTCCAATCACAAATGGTAATTGTTAGAAGTCATGGCTAGAGATTTGATCTAAATTGAACTGTGTTGCTGGGGTAGACAGTTTTTTTGACCACAATGACACACAATATAACTCCAAAATGAGTTCTGTGATTCCCAAAAGTGCCTGGCGTAAAGGTTCACAGGTATGTGATAGGTTGTGTGCTTTGCTTTCAAATGTTTGGTCGAATGACTGTTAAGGTTATTTTTATTGAAGTCATACCTGTTCATACATATATGGCATCGTCTGTTCTAGGTGCAATGTGGAGGCTCTTCATGCAGGTAAATGGATTAACACTACATTCACATTAGGAAAATGCTGGTGTCTGACGGTTCATGACTTGTGGTGGGGTTGGACAGTGGTTTGTTTTGATTCGGAAGCATGCAGAAGCAGTTATAGCTGACTCCTTAGTTTTCCCTGTTTTCCAGGACCATTGCAAGGTATACCTTTTCTCATTTTGGCTCTGCCTATTTTCTGTGACTTCCTGTCTTCTTTGCCAATAGAAGAACTTAGCAAGCAGAATGGAATTCCCCCAAAAAGCAGATCATGTGGTGACATGCCAAAAGAGGACTGCAAGATGGATGGGATCTGGAGAGAAATGGAGAGAGCCATTTAGCTCTTGCTATCAATGACCATTGCTCTGTGATTTCCAACATCATGCAACTCTGCTTTCATGGATTTGTTGTTAGTGTCTGTGAGGATGTTCATTAAACCCAGCTATGCTGACTGTTGTTGGGTCAGTGCATTAGCAGTGTTGTTATGAGACACAGAGGTTGACAGCATATGGATTGCATCGCTGGCTGGCTGGGTGCAGAAGGTGATACTGCCAGAGGTTTGGACAGATGACACTGTGGTAAGAGACTTGTGTTGCCACTTGTCTGATTTGACTGTGTCTGCAAGTCCTCCAGAAGGAATTGGCTGTTATTTTCCTGTTCACTGCCATAACTCTCTCAATTGGATGTAGGCTAGTTAGAGTTTCTATGAGACATATTCTCTGATAAGGTCCATACTTGCTTATATGATTACATAATTAGTCAGTATCCCTGTGGAAAATATTCTAATGACAAATCTGGAACTCAATACTGACTTATGTTGCATTGCTTGCAATTTCAGGTGAATAAGACACAGGATAATTGCATACCTGATGAGCACTACATACAGACTCTGTTGGCAGTGAGTCTCCTTAGCTTTACAGCAACCTCTTTGCTTGGAACAATCTATGAGATTTGTTCATGTGGCAGGGTTTCTGCAAAAAATTCTGTTGCTTTTAGAAAATGCTTTATCAAGCTGTCATTGCAGCTCTGTTAGAACATGTCAAGTACACACCCACAAGAACAGGGACAGCTGTACACTGAAGTCAAGAAGTTTCTTTGAGCATGGCACATTTCTCAATCTGGTGGACCTTAGTAAGTGTGGTTGAAGGTATGTTGACTGTTCCAAGTGGGTGAATGGAGGGGAAATAGATGCAAGAAATGGAAACAGAAATTGAACGGCGGACACTGACTTACAGCCGTTGGGAGAACACTGAAAGTGGGAAAGGACGGCAAGGGTGGCATCCTGTCACTTTCCGCTTTGCAGATCTCACGCTTGATCTGATTTCAGATATCAAGGTTTATTGCTTCCTTGTCTAAGATTGTAGCCCGTGTACATGCACCCACACATAGCACTTGTTGAATGGTGAGGATTGCATGCACATGTGTTTAGCAAACTATCTGCAAGGAATCAGCATGGCAAGACACTTAACTAGACTATGAAGCTGTGGTTTCTACTTTGATGCCCTGGGACCAATGCCCATGTGATACTTCCAACAACATGATGCAGCATCCATATACTTTAGTTTCAGCAGTCAAACTTGGTTCTTGCTAGTCTAGTTCCCTTTCTAATTAGTGTTCTGTGGTTTGAACAGAGCATAAACAATATTCACTATGTCACCGAGTCACGGATTGAATGGTGCAGCTGTGAAGGGCAGCCTCAGGCATGCTTCTTATTTGCTAGGAAATTTACACGAGGTGCTGCCTTTCGATTTTTGGACCTAGAAGCTGGCTATGAGAATGTAGAATAGAGTTGCGGGTATACTGGTAGGCTTAAAGATTTAGGACGACAACTCAAAAATGGCATTTATGGAGCTGCCATCGGGGTTTGTTGGATGCAAAGATCTGTCCACTGCCCCAAACAGCAGTTCAATATTCCAGAGGGATAGGGTAGCATGCACATTGGATATAGACTGTTCATGTATACTGAAAATCATATTTCATGAGCCATTGATTCATGTAGATGCTAGTTTGGGGTACCGGGGATTTGCAGTGCAGTAGGGTTAATGAGTTAGACCAGAGTGACCAAGATGTCTACTTGGTGATTGGATCTGTGATGGATAGGAAGAAATTTTTCCTTGATTGTGCCATGCTACTTGCTACAACCTCTCGAGGCCAGCTTTTGCTTGTCCTTTTAATTTTTTGTACAGATTTGATCGGTCAAGATGGACCGATTTCTAGTATTTCTTTTCAATGGAACTGGGATGGAATTGCAAGGGAGACTATGTTAGCGGGCCTGGTGAAAAGACACCTATGGAGTCCAATGGTGCATGGAGGACCATTGAAGTTTTGTTCTAATACCAGTGAGTCTCAAAAATTTCAGAAGGGATGGTTACTGGTTTGCAACATTTGTTACAGTGGATTGCTTTACTTTGTTTTCTTGCTTGCATTGTCTATGCTGCACCTCCGTTTAACACATTTACCTTCAATACTAATGCACATTTTGTGTTTAAACCGTAAAGCCCTAAACCCCCCATAACAGCATTCCTTTTGACCCAACACTGATGAAAATGGCAGAGAGTTCGTAAATCATTCCAGGTATTGTTATGGGTTAATTTTTTTACTGGGTAAGGGTTGTCCTAACTGGAATGGTAAGAGTGTTAATTGGAATGATACCCTGAGTGATTGCTACTGTAGTACCAAGTCTGGTTAAACACTAATTAATTACTTTCTGGAATTGCCAAAAATTTTGAAAAATGCATATGCCTGCTATGCCAAAAATCTGAATGAAGCTTTTTTAACACTCAATGGTTTCATTTGAGCTCTGCGCTGCTATAAACTACCAGTGACGATCAACTAATATTCTAATAATGTTTTGATACGTTTTTCAATAATTCATCATTATTTATGTCAATTTCAGATTTAATTTGAATTAATATAAACATCATGGGACATGAAAAAAAAAAACTGTTAATTTATCTTGTTAATTTATCGTTTCATATTCATGTAGATGAGTAATAAAAAGAAAGTCAGATAGATAGTTATAAGGATGGAGGAAATGATTAAAAGAAAAAAAAGTGAGATAGTTGTCTTTGGAATTTGCCTAGGGATGATTATACAAAATGTCCTTAGAATTATCCAAAGAGGACTGTATCATAGATTCAAAAAATTCACCCATATTGTCAGTTCTTTGAAATTTCTCATCACTAGAATTATTTAGTGTAATGCCAGATCGTAGATTATTATTATTTAAACTGCCAAGCATAACTGAAAAAATAAATAAATTATTAGGCACTTTGTTGTTGTGCATGAATTTTTTTTTTTTCGAAAACGATTTGTCACCATTTTCAACCTGGACTGAGCCCCCCATTATAAACTGGGGGTTCTTACTAGGGGTATAGCACCGCTGTACCGTCACCTTACCGCCAAAGTAAGTAGAGCCACGACGCTTAGTGAAGTTTAGATTCAACCTGTGTATTATGCATACAGATACGTTTATCTTTATACGTATCAAGAACGTGTCTCCACGGACGCATACACGCGTCTCTACGCATAGGACTGAGTACCGACGTGGAGCAGTGCCAGGTGGATGAAAAGTGTCATGCCGTTTCTCCTCCACGTGGCTTCATGTTAATGTCTGACCCGGGATATGCAACGGTGAGCTAAAAGTGAAAACACACTTTAACCCGGCGGGTAAAAAAAATAAATCG